>ENA-UPWN01000106-UPWN01000106.1-human-gut-metagenome-genome-assembly--contig:-NODE-106-length-41910-cov-7.667679_pt1 | contig 41910 bp, 31 predicted proteins | sample MGYA00250050_ERZ773377 | MGnify/ENA primary metagenome ERZ773377 (study PRJEB29103, sample SAMN06112008) | human gut metagenome | biome: human gut; feature: ankylosing spondylitis patient; material...
GGTCCCGGTCATCAAGAACGTGCTCCCGCGCGATCCCGCGCCCGTGCACCCGGTGAAGAAGGAAGAAGAGAAGACGGAGGCGAAGGAAAACCGCCCGACCGCCATGGAACCCGTGACGCCGCAGAAGGGCTTCTTCTCGCGCATCTTCTCCTTCCTCTTCGGCGGCGGCGACGAGAAGAAGGAAGAGCCGAAGACCGACGCCAAGGACGAGAAGAAGGACGAGGCGAAGGACAAGAAGCGTGAAGGCGACCGCCGCGGCCGCCGCGGCGGCCGTCGAGGCGACCGCCGTCGTTCGGACCGCAGCGACCGTACCGACCGCGCGGACCGTGCCGAGAAGGCCGACAAGGCCGAAAAGACGGACAAGGCTGAAAAGCCCGCCAAGACCGAAAAGCCCGCTCAGGAAGAGAAGGCCGCGAAGCCCCGCCGCGAGCGCACCCGCCGCACGCGCCGTGAGGATGCGCCGGCCGAGGTGAAGGCCGAAGAGGCCGTCACTGCCGAAGCCGCCGTCGAGGCGAAGGCTGAGGAAGCCGCCCAGGCGCCCGCGCAGGATGCGGCCGCCGGGGAAGCTCCGCGCGAAGAAAAGCGCCGCCGTCCGCGCCGCCGCCGTCGTTCGGCCGCGGAAGGTACGGAGGAAGCCCAGGTCGCCGCTGAGGTGAAGTCGGAAGAAGCCGCTCAGCCCGAAGCCGCGGAAGCTGAAAAGGCTCCTGAAGCCGCGCCCGTGGAAGCCGAAGTGAAGGCGGAGGCTCCGGCCGAAGCCGCTGCGGAAGCCCCTGCGGAAGAAAAGACTGAAGAGAAGGTTGAAGAGAAGGCCGAAGGCGAAGCTCAGGAAGGCGCCCGCCGCCGTCGTCCGCGCCGCCGTCGCCGCTCGAAGACCGCGCAGGAAGGCGCCGAGGGTCAGGAGGCTGAAGAGGCCAAGCAGGCCGAGCAGGCTGAAGCGCCCGCCGAAGCTGCTGAAGCCCCGGCCGAAGAGCCCCTCGTGCAGATCGAAACGCGTGCCGCCGAACCCGTGAAGACGGAGGAAGCCTCCGCGGAAGCGCCGGTCGAAGCCGAGAAGGTTGAGCCTGTTGAGGCCGCTCCCGCCGAAGCCGTCGAGGCTCCCGCGGAGCAGCTCGAACAGGTCGAAACGGTGAAGGCCGAGGAACCCGCCGCTGAAGCCGTGGAAACGGTGGAAGTCGTTGAAGCCGTCGAAGTGGTGGAAGCGGTCGAAGCAGCCCCTGCCGCCGTCCCCGCTCAGGGCGACGTCGGTGCCGGTCTCGAAGCGAACCTCGCCGCCGCCGGTCTCGTTCAGGTGCACACCAAGCCCGAACTCGTCACCTTCCGCGGCTATGAAGTCGTGAAGTACGAGGGCCGCGTCACCGAAAAGCGCGCCGTCGAGGAAGAAGGCGCTCTGGAGCAGGTCCACACCCGCCCCGAGCTCATTCAGCCGGTCTCCTATGAGCCGGTCCGCTACCCCGGCCGTCCCGTCGCCGCCCGTGCGACTGAGGCCGAGGAAGGTCCGCTCGTTCAGGTCCACACCAAGACGGAATAACGGCCTGCGTCATTGACGCGAGGAAAGCCCGCCCGGGTCCGCCCGAGGCGGGCTTTTTGCGCACGGTGCCTTCGCACCGCGCCTCAGTCGAGCACGATCTGGAGGTTCTCCGTGAGGACGTTCTCGATGCGGTATTCGACCGGCTGAAAGCCGAAGGTGTAGCCGGTGCGCTTCAAAACGAGAAGCGGCTCGCCCAAAGGAAGACCGTAGCGGGCGGCGCGGTCTTCGTCGACCTTCCTCACCGTGATGCGGTCGCGCACGTCGGTGAGCACCACGCCGTAGGCGAGCTCGTAGTACTCGTAGAGGCTACCCTTGCGGCGCTTCAGGAACTTCGCCTTGCTGAACGTGGGAAAGAGCGTGGGGTGAAGCCACACGACGTCGGTGCCGGAGAGCTTGCCGCCGCGGTACATCCGGCGCTCCAGCCGGAAGGGGAGCGGATCGCAGTTCTCCGCGATCTGGAGCGCGTGCATGACGTCGGGGGTCGGAACGCGCCGCTCGCACGAGACGAATTCGTCCTCCCAGGTCTGAAGGAACCCGTCTTCGCTTTGGTAGCGCTGAAAGCGGTTCCAGTACCCGTGCTCGACGTAGCTCTGCACGAAGGTCCCCACGCCGTGGCGGCGCTCGACGCGGTGGCGCTGCGCGAGCTCGTCCAAAGCGCGGCGCACCGTGCAGACGCTCACGCCGTACCGTCCGGCCAATGCGGCTTCGGACGGTAGCGCCTCGCCCGCCTTCCACTCTCCACGAAGAATCCCTTCTTCGATGACCTTCTCGACCTGCTGATAGAGCGGCTGCCTCAGGATCCCCATGCCGTTCACCTCCTTCGCTTCCATTCTCGCGCGTTCCGCGCTTTCGGCAATAGGTGGTAGTCCTTCGAATGACGTAGGACCTATCCTTTCTCGGTCCAGGGTCGGACCGCTACCTTCTCTGCTACGAGGACCGCACCGAAAAGCGCTGCGGCACGAAGAACACAGAGAAGGACCACACCGACATGACCACCGAAGAACACGCCGAAGCCCGGGCGCTCGGCACCTACCTGCCGCGGCTCACCGAACTGCGCCGCCGCATTCACCGCCGCCCCGAACTCGGCTGGACCGAATTCGAAACGACCTGGCTCGTCGCGGAAGAGCTCCGCGCGCTCGGCTGGACCGTGCGCGCCGGGAAGGACGTGATCGAACCCTCCGCCGTGCGCGGGCGCTCGGAAGAGGCGGCCGAGGCCGCGATGGAACGCGCCGCGCAGGCGGGCGTTCCGGAAGCGTTCCTCCGGGCTTTGGGCGGCTTCACGGGCGCCGTGGGCGAACTCGACACGGGCCGCTCCGGCCCCCTCACGGTGCTCCGTTTCGACATGGACTGCGTGGCGGTGACGGAGTCCGCGGACCCCGCGCACGTTCCCGCGGCCGAAGGCTTCGCATCCACGATCCTCGGCTCCATGCACGCCTGCGGGCACGATGCGCACACGGCCGTCGGCCTCACGCTCGCGCGCTGGATCGCGGATCACGCCGAGGAGCTTTCCGGGCGCTTCCGTCTTCTCTTCCAGCCCGCCGAAGAAGGCACGCGGGGCGGCGCCGCGATGGCCGCGGCCGGTCTCGTCGACGACGCCGACTACTTCTTCGGAAGCCACGTCGGCATGGTCTGCCGCACGGGGAAGGCCGCGGTGCTCCGCGGAGGGTTCCTCGCCACGAGCAAGATCGACCTTCACTTCGAAGGGAAGCCCTCGCACGCGGGCGCCGAACCCGAAAAGGGACGGAGCGCGCTCCTGGCCGCCGCGGCGGCCTCCCTCATGATCCAGGGCATTTCGCGCCACGGTGCGGGCGACACCCGCGTGAGCATCGGGAGGCTCGTCGCCGGCGAAGGCCGCAACGTCACGCCCGCGCACGCGAAGCTCGAACTCGAAACCCGCGGCGGCACGCACGAGGTGAATCAGTTCCTCGTTGAGAACGTCCGGAACATGGCCGAGGGTGCGGCCAACGCCTACGGCGTCAAGGCGACGATGGAGATCGTCGGCGAGGCGACGACGCTGCTGACGACCGAAAAGGGCGTCGCGCTTCTTCAGAAGGCCGCCGAGAGCGTCTACGGCGACGACCAAACCGTCCTCAACAAGGTGACGGGGTCGGAAGACTGCACGACCCTCATGCGCCGCGCGGTCGAAAAGGGTGCGGACGGCGCCTTCCTCGTCTACGGCTGCGCCCTGCCGAAGCACCACCAAAGCGACTTCGATCTCTCGGAAAAGGAGGATCTGCTCCCGGGGCTCGCCGTCCTCACGGCGCTCGTCCGGGAGACGAACCCCCGCTGACCCAACCCAACCATCCCGGCCCGGGCGCTCAAGACCAGATGCGGGCGCCCAAAGGGCCGGAAGACCACCACGACTCTCAAACCCACAAAGACCCCGGGGATCCGACGGACCCCGAAAGGAGAACACCATGAAACGCAACGCGCTCTTCGCCCTCGCCGTTCTTTCCGCCGCCGCGGCCGGCGCGCAGGCGGCCGACGTGACCGTCTACGGGCAGGCGAACGTCTCGCTCTACTACCAGGACACGAAGTCCGGGGACTCGAGCCTCACCATGCAGAACGAAGCCTCCCGCGTGGGGCTGCGCGCGCATGAGGCGTTGACCGACGAAACCGACGTCTTCGTGCACCTTGAAACGGGCTACGGGTTGGACGACGGTACGCTCACGGAGAACGGCCGCAACAACACCGGCACGACGCTCTTCGACCGCCGTGCGTTCCTTGCCGTCAAGCACAAGCGCTTCGGCGAACTCGCGATGGGCCGCATGGGCACGGTGCGGAGCTCGATGGCGCCCTACGGCTACGCCCTCGGCATGCTCGACCCCTTCGGTACGAACTACGGCCCCGACGGCTCGATCTCGGGGATGTTCGGGAACGACACCCGCGGCAACAACACGATCACCTACATGGCGCCGAAGGTGGGCGGCTTCTCCGGGGGCGTGAGCTACTCGATGGCCGCCTACGACAACGAAGACCCGGGTGCCGGGCACAACGACCGCCATCTCTCCGTGATGGCGAACTACGCGAACGGCCCGCTCTACGTCGTCGCCGCCGCGACCGAAGCCCGCTGGGGGAAGGACCATTCCGCCGGGAGCGACAAGGGCTACGCGTACGAGCGTGAAGACGGCCGCGCGTACACGGTGGGCGCGACGTACGAACTCAATCCCTCCTGGAAGCTCTTCGTCGCGGCGCAGTACCACCAGGATTGGCGAAACGTCGCCGCCTGGAACATCGACAGCTACCACGCGGGTTCGAACGACGATCTGCTCCACGGCATCGACGGCACGACCGCCCTCGTGGGCTTCTCCTGGCAGGTCTCCGGCCCCTGGCGCATCCTCGCCGACTACATGTACTTCGACGGCGAACACAAGCTGGGCGACGGCTCGAAGGAAAGCGCGACGCGCCACATCGTGAACGGTGCCGTCGAGTACTGGTTCTCGAAGCGCACCCGCGTCTTCACGACGCTGAGCTGGTCGACGGCGGACGGTGCGCTGGAGAGCGATCTGCTCGCCGCCAAGAAGCAGACCGACGTCAACCGCATCACCGGCCGCGTCGGCATGGCGCACTACTTCTGACGTTCACCCGGGAGACAGAACATGCAATGGACCTTCTGGATGGCGCTCGTGGTCGTCGCGCTCACGGTGGCGGCCCTGATCAAGCGCTATGAAACCCGTCTCGTGCTCCTCACCGCAGGCGTGGTGATGGCGCTCCTCTCCTTCAATCCGCTCGCCGCCTTTCAGCAGTTCGACAAGTCGATGACGAGCGGCGCGCTCATCATCGCGATCTGCTCGGCGATGGGCTTCGCGGCGGTCGTCTCGATGACGAAGTGCGACCTGCACCTGGTCGCGCTTTTGACGAAGCCGCTCCGCCGCGCGGGCGTCCTTCTCCTTCCCGCGTGCGCCGCGGTGACGGGCGTCGTCTCGATCGCGATTCCCTCGACCGCAGGCTGCTGCGCGGCGGTGGCGCCCACGCTCATCCCGCTCATGGTGCGTGCGGGCTTTCATCCGGCGGTCGCCGCGGCGGCCGTGGTGAGTTCGATCACGCCGGCGATGCTGAACCCGGGGATCTCCCACAACGTCTTCGTGGCGAAGCTCGCGGAGATGGAGGTGATCGAACTCATCGGCCACTTCTCCTCCACGACGCTGGGGCTCACCGCGCTCGGGATCGTCGTGCTCACCGTCACCTGCGTCGTCTACCGCGACTATCGCGCGGGCGAGGACCGATCGTCCGAAATGACGGAAGCGGGTGGGGTGCCGGGCGGGAAGAAGCTGCCCGAACTTCCCGCGAAGGTGAACCTTCTCTGGGCGGCGGCCCCGCTCGTCCCGGTCGTTCTCCTCGTCGTCTTCTCACTCTGGGTCCCCGGCACGCGCATTTCGGTCGCGACCGCGATGTTGGTCGGCATGGTCTACACGATGGCTGTCACGCGCAGCAGCCCCGACGGGATCGTCCGCCAGTTCTTCGACGGCATGGGCAAGGGCTACGCCAACATCCTCGGCATCATCATCGCGGCGGGCGTCTTCGCCGCGGGCCTCAAGGCGGCCGGCGTGGTCGACGCCTTCATCACGTACCTCACGCAGGCGAACGAAGTTGCGAAGCTGGGCGGCGCCGCCGGTCCCTTCATCCTCGCCGTGCTGACGGGCTCGGGCGACGCCGCGGCCTTCGCCTTCAACGAAGCCGTGACGCCTCACGCCGCCGAATTCGGTCTCACGATCGAGAACTTGGGCTACCTCGCCGCGATGGCGGGCGGGTTCGGGCGACTGATGTCTCCGCTCGCCGGCGGGATGATTCTGGTCGCCGGGATCGCTGGCGTGTCGCCCCTCGCCGTCGTGAAGCGCACCGCCCCCGCGATGCTCGTCATGGTGACGACGCTCTACTTCCTCTCTTGAGTCTGAGAACCCGACGGGTGCCGCGGACTTCCGGGATCCGCCGGGACTTTTCCCGCACCGGCCGCTTCCGTCTATGAAGCGGCCGGTTTTTTCCTTCCAACCCAAGAACCCAAGAAAGACGAAGGCCGCCGATTCCATTCCGGAAACGACGGCCTTCTCCATCTCTGGGTGAGGCCCCTTGGGGCCTTCAGTCATCAGAGCACGCGCGCGAGGAAGGTCTTCGTGCGCTCTTCCTTCGGGTTGACGAGAATCTCGTCCGGGCGGCCCTGTTCGACGATCTTCCCGCCGTCCATGAAGACGACGCGGTCGGCGACTTCGCGGGCGAACCCGATTTCGTGCGTGACGACGATCATCGTCATGCCGCTCTTGGCGAGCTTCGTCATCACCGAGAGCACCTCACCCACGAGTTCGGGGTCCAAGGCCGAGGTCGGTTCGTCAAAGAGCATGACCTTGGGTTCCATCGCCAAGGCGCGCGCGATCGCGACGCGCTGCTGCTGACCGCCCGAGAGGCTCGCCGGGTAGGCGTCGGCCTTGTCGGCCAGGCCCACGGTTTCAAGAAGCTCCAGCGCGCGGGCGCGGGTCGCTTCCTTCGACTGCCCCAGGACGATCTGGGGCGCCAACATCACGTTCTCCAACACGGTCTTGTGCGGCCACAGGTTGAAGCGCTGGAAGACCATGCCGAGGTGTTCGCGGAGCTTGTTCAAGTTCACCTTCGGGCTCGTCACCTCAAAGCCGTTCACGATGATCTGGCCGTCGGTGACGGTCTCCAGCGCGTTGATGCAGCGAAGCATCGTGCTCTTCCCCGAGCCCGAAGGCCCCAACACCACGACCTTTTCGCCGGGGTGCACTTCGAAGTCGATGTTCTCCAGCACGACGTGGTCGCCGAAAACCTTCCGCAGACGGCGGATCTCCACGATGGGCTGCGTGTTCTGTTCAGTCATTTCTTTTCTTCCTCGCGTTACTTGATGCCTTCGTCGCCCTTGCCGAGATGGGCTTCAAGACGGCGGATCCCCCAGGCGAGGAGGAGCGTCATCACCCAGTAGACGCAGGAAATCGTGATGTAGGGTTCCCAGTAGCGCGCGGACGCCCCGGCGACCGTGCGCGCGGCGTAGGCGAGCTCCGCCAAGCCGATGGCGGAGACGAGCGAGCTGTCCTTCAGAATCGCGATCGCGTTGTTGCCGAGCGCGGGGAGCATGCGGCGGAAGGCCTGCGGGAGGATGATGTGGCGCATCGCCTGGTCGTAGCTCATGCCGAGGCTCCTCGCACTTTCCATCTGGCCCTTGTCGAGGGACTGAATGCCCGCGCGGAAGACTTCCGACATGTAGGCGCCGGCGTTCAGTGTGATCGCGCAGATGCCGGCCAGCACCGCGCCGTAGTTCGCGCGGATCTCACGCGCGAGGGGCCCATCGATCAGGAGGCCGTCGACCGGATGGATGAAGAGCGGCAGCACCGCGAAGTGCATGAGGAAGATCTGCACGAAGAGCGGGGTTCCGCGGAAGAAGCTCACGTAGACGGCGATCGGCCAGCGCACGCCGTAGTGCAGGAGCTGGTTCACGGCCGGGGTGCGGGCGGAGGCGAGGCGCCCCATGCCGAGGAGCGTCCCGAGGATGATGCCGAGGAAGACGCAGATCACGGTGATCTTGATCGTCGTGACGGCGCCGTTCATGAAGAGCGGCCAGTATTCGAGAATGACGTCGGAGCGGAATCCGAACATGGAGAATCTCCGGGAGAAAGGGGGTGAATGGGGGTCGTTGCCGGGGGCGAAAAGCGGTCCGTCAAAGTACCGCAAAGGGGCGGCGCCGGTTCGATCCGGTCGTCGCCCCTTGGGCTCAGCGTTTCGGCGCCGGGGCTGAATTATGCCTTCTCAGCGCCTTTAATGGTCGGGATTACGGAAGCTTCGGGGCGTCCGTGCCGAACCACTTCTTGTAGACCTCGTTGTAGGCGCCCGAAGCGATCGCGGCTTCCAGGCCCTTGTTCACGGCGTCCAGGACTTCCTTGTTGCCCTTGCGGATGCCGATGCCGAAGTACTGCTCTTCAAAGCCCGGGTCGCGGCACTGGTTGAACTGCTTTTCGGGGTTCTGCTTCGCGTAGTACTGGAGTACGCCCACGTCGCCGATCATCGCGTCGACGCCGCCGTTGTTGAGCTCTTCAAGCGCGAGCGGGGTGTTGTCGAAGCGGCGGATGTTGGGGGAGGACTTCCCGAAGGCCTTCGAGGCGGCGATGTCGCCCGCGCTCGCGTTGACGACCGCAATCAGCTTCCCTTCAAGGTCGGCCAGCTTTTCAATCTTGAGGCTCTTGTTCGTGAGGATCAGCTGGTGGGCGAGGAAGTAGGGACGCGCGAAGTCGACGACTTCCTTGCGCTTTTCCGTGATCGTGATGCCGGACATGATGATGTCGCGGTCGCCGTTGTTCAAAGCGGCGAAGATGCCGTCCCAGGGCGTGTTGATGAACTTCACTTCGAAGCCGCCCGCCTTGGCGATTTCCTTCATCAGGTCGACGTCGAAGCCCACGAGTTCCTTGTTCGGGGTTTCGTATTCGAAGGGACGGTAGGTGGCACCCGTGCCGACCACGTATTCGGCGGCCTGGGCGAGCGTGGAAGCGAAGGCGCCGGCGACGATCGCGGCGGCGAGAAGCGATTTGAATTTCATGACGGGGGTCCTCTTTCTCTTCGTTTGGTGTGCGGGCGGGCGCGGAGTCGTCGGCCCGGCCGTGAGTTGGGGGCTATTTTGAACCGTCGCGCGCGCAAATGCCAACGGCCCGGCCCCGACTTTTGTCGGAGACCGGGCCGTTTTAGGGTTTTTTCCTGAATGGCCGGAGATTTGTCGACAAATCAATGACTTTGGTTGTCTTTGGCCGCTCTCACCCGGCCGATCACCCAGAGGGCGCAGACCAGAATCAGGATGGCGCCGGAGGCCATGACGAGGAAGCTCCCCTCGATGTGCTCCACGTCGACGACGATGTATCGGGCGACGGCGACGACGGCGAGCATGATCGGGGTGTGGATCGGAATCTCACGCGTGCCCAAAGCCGAGCACTTCACCATCGAGAGGATCTCGACGTAGAGAAAGAGAAGGAGCAGCTCGGCCAGGCCCGCGGAGCGGGAGGCGACCATCTCAGCGACGGCCAAACCGATCCCGGCCAAGGCGGCCAGGGCGATTGCGATCAGTGCGGCGGCCTGACCGTAGGTGAGGAGCGCGGCGACGGGCCGCGCGGCGGCCGTGAGCTTCGGGTGAAGCTCGTCGGGGCTCTTTTGGTCGTTCGGGAACGGGGTCATTGCGGGCGTCTCCATGAGCGTCTGCGGGAAGGAATTCAAAAAGGTGAAGGGGGTTCGCCGCTTCCGGAGGGGAAGCGCTTCGAGGGAAGTCCGACGGGCATTCCGACGGAAGATCCTTACGGGAAGAGGGGACCCCGAACCCGCATCATAACCGGACGATTGACGTCAACAATCGGTCTCTCCGTAACAATAGGTTTATTCAAGACGAGCTCAGGAGCATTCCCTAGGCAAAACGCCTCTGGACTTCTGTCCTAATCGGGGTCCGCGGCGTCTTGGTCGAAATAAGCTGGCTCCGGCGGAATTTCACGGATAGATTCGTCTGAAGGGTCCGTGCGGACCGCGCTTCCCCCGAAGCGCGGCCCCTCCGGTCGGACGACTCTCCCGACCGCACCGCCGGATTCGACCACAAGACCTATAAGACCAACCAAAACGGGACGCCGCGGAAAGCCGGGGACGACGGGGAAGCGGCGCGCACGATGTTCGACAACATGTTCTTCTACCTGTTCCTGAGCCTGCTCTTTTTCGGCATCGGGGACATTCTGGGCGTCGCGACCAAAGCGAAGGTTTCCGCCGTCTTCGTGAGCCTCGGGCTCTTTCTGATCTTCTTCATGATGAAGGTGATTCCGCCCGACATCATCAAGCAGGCGGGGCTCACCGAACTCGGCCGCTGGGGCGTCATCTTCATCGTCTTCTCGATGGGGACGACGATCAACCTGAAGCAGTTCATCGCCGAATGGCGCTCGCTCGCGACCGCCATCCTCTCAATGATCGTCGTGATGATCGCGGGGCTCGCCTTGATTCCCATCATCGGCTATGAAGAAACCATCGTGAGCGTGCCGATTCTGAACGGCGGCATCGTCGCGACGCAGATCATGACGAGCGCGGCGATGGAGCAGGGCTTCCAGATGGCCGCGGCCCTCGGGACGATCGTCTTTGCGGTGCAGAAGTTCTTCGGGACGCCCGTCGCCTCCTACTTCGGGATGCGCGAAGCGAAGCTGATCGTCGAGGAAATGCGCAGGAACGGCGCCGCCGCGGCCGCGGCGGGCGGCGAAGCAGCCGCGAAGCCCGAAGAGGAAAAGAAGCTCCTCTTCTGGGAGCGCCACAAGCGCTACTACGGCCAGTTCGCCTCGCTCGCGATCACGGCCTTCTTCGCGTGGATCGCGTTCATGCTCGGGAAGTGGACGGGCGTCTCCGGCACGATTTGGGCGCTCATTCTCGGTACGGTCGTTTCGGCTACGGGCTACGTGCCGGGGAACATCCTCAAGCACGCCAACAGCTCGGGGATCTTCAACGTCGCCGTCTTCGCGACGATCATCCCGTCGCTTGCCAACATCAAGGCGGGCGACCTCGTGACGCTCGGCATCGCCTTGGTCATCATGTTCGTGATCACGTTCGCCGTCCTCTTCCTCTTCTTCTACGTGCTTCCCTGCTGGAAGATCCTCGGCTCTCGCAACGTCGCCATGGGCGTCGCCTGCTGTCAGCTTTTGGGCTTCCCCGCCACGTACCTCGTCGTCAACGAGGTCGCCGGCGCCGCGGGTGAGACCGAGGCCGAAAGGAAGGCGATCACCGACCGCCTGATGGCGAAGTACCTGATCGGCGGCTTCGCCACGGTCACGTCGCTCTCGGTCATCTCCGCGGGCTTCTTCGAAAAGCTTCTCTGACACTGACTTCTGCTCGAAAAGGACGAACACACCATGTACACCTTTGACGCACAGGACTATCCGTATCCTTCCAAGCGCCACGTGGTCTATGCCAAGAACGGCATGGTCTGCGCGGGGAACCCCACGGCGACCGCCGCGGGTCTTCAGACCCTGATGAAGGGCGGGAACGCGGTCGACGCGGCCGTCACGGTGGCGGCGACGCTCCCCGTGTCGGAACCGACCGGGAACGGCCTCGGCGCCGACTGCTTCGCCATCATCTGGTACAAGGGCAAGCTCTACGGCATCAACGGTTCTGGCCCGGCGCCGAAGGCGCTCACGATCGACGCCTTGAAGGCGCGCGGCCACGAGAAGATCCCGTCCTACGGCGTCGAGCCGATCGACGTTCCGGGTGCGGTGGCCGGCTGGGTCGCGATGCATGAGCGCTTCGGGCGCATGGAATTCAAGGACGTCCTTGCTCCGGCCATTTCGTATGCCGAAAACGGCTTCCCCGTCTCCCCCAACATCTCGCGTCTCTGGGAAGAAGCCTGGACGATCTACGGCAAGTACCGCGACCGCCCCGAATTCCAGGGCTGGTTCGACACGTTCGCGAAGGCGGACGGCTGGTACCGTCCGGGCGAAATGTTCAGGAACCCCGACATTGCGAAGTCGCTGCGCTTGATCGCCGAAACCCGCGGCGAAGCCTTCTACAAGGGTGAACTCGCCGGCCGCATGGACGACTTCTTCAAGAAGCACAACGGGTTCCTCACGGGGGACGACCTCGCCGCCTACAAGCCCGAATGGGTCGACCCGATCTCGGTCAACTACCACGGCTACGACGTGTGGGAGCTCCCGCCCAACGGGCACGGCATCACGGTGCTGATGGCGCTCCAGATCCTGAAGGGCTTTGAATTCGGCGCCCGCGACGACGTCGAAACGCTCCACCGCCAGATCGAAGCGATGAAGCTCGCGATGGTCGACACGGCGATGCACGTCGCCGAACCCTCCGCGATGAAGGTGACCGTGGAGCAGCTCCTCTCGGAAGACTATGCGGCGAAGCGCCGCGCCTTGATCGGCACCGAAGCGATCATGCCGGCGGCGGGCGACCCGGGCACGCCCTCGACCGTCTACTTCTGCTGCGCCGACGGCGAAGGCAACATGGTCTCGATGATTCAGTCGAACTTCCGCGGCTTCGGCTCCGGCATCGTCGTGCCGGGTACGTCGATCTCTTTGAACGACCGCGCGGAAAACTTCAAGTTCGACCCGAACCACGTCAACGCCTTGGAAGGCGGCAAGCGCCCCTACCACACGATCATCCCCGCGTTCCTCACGAAGGACGGCGACGCCGTCGGTCCCTTCGGGATCATGGGCGGCTGGATGCAGCCGCAGGCGCACGTGCAGGTCGTGCAGAACATGATCGATTGGCACCTCAATCCGCAGCAGGCGCTCGACGCCCCGCGTTGGCAGTGGGTGGGCGGCAAAAACGTCGAAGTGGAGCAGGACACGCCGAACCACCTCGTGCGTCTCCTGCAGCGTCGCGGTCACAACATCATCGTTCAGCCCGACCCCTACCACATGGGTCGCGGCCAGATGATCCTGCGCGACAAGAATGGCGTCCTTTGCGGCGCCACCGAAAAGCGCACCGACGGTCAGATCAGCTGCTACTGATCCCCAACCGCCGCGTGAACCCGCGATAAACTGAGGATCAACCGATCCTTTCGCGCCCGCCGCTCCATGAGGACGGCGGGCGCTTTGTCTTGGCTCCCGAGAAGGACCCGTAGAGGAGGCTTCATGCGCATTCTGCTCGTAGAGGACGACGAGGACGTGGCGCGCGCCGTGGAAGGCGCCCTGGTCTCGGAAGGCCACGCCGTGACGCGGGCGGCCGACGGCCGCTTCGCGCTCACCGCCGCCCGGACGGAACCCTGGGACGCGATCCTCCTGGATCTCGGCCTCCCCGGCGTCGACGGGATGCGGGTGCTGAGGACGTTGAGGAGCGAATCCGTCTCCACCCCGGTCCTCATCCTCACGGCCCGGGACGCGTTGGAGTCCCGCTTGTCGGGCCTTGACGCCGGCGCCGACGACTATCTCGTCAAGCCCTTTCACACGAGCGAACTTTTGGCGCGCCTTCGCGCCGTCATGCGGCGACACGGGGGCGGCCAAAGCCACCCGACGAACGGCGTCGTGACGCTCATGCCCGAAGAGCAGGAGGCGCAGTTGGCGGACGGCTCCCGCGTGCGGTTGTCGAAACGCGAATCGGCGCTTCTGGAGGCGCTCCTCGCCAGGCCCGGCACGATCGTCTCGCGCCGACAGTTGGAAGCGCGCATCTACGAGGACGAAGTCCCCGAGAGCAACGCGCTCGAATACATCATCCATGCGCTCCGGAAGAAGCTCGGCCCCGAGGTCGTCGAAAACGTCCGGGGCCTCGGCTGGCGCGTCGCGCGCGGGCCTGAAGCCGGTGGATCCGGTGGAGCCGGATGAGCGGGAGGGCCATGATGGACGTTCTCCAAACCCGCGAAGCGCATCCGTCGCTCTTTCGCCGCCTCATCCTCTGGGGCGCGGCGGGCGTGATCCTCGCGGCGGTTGCGGCGGCCGGCGTCGTCGCCGACCGCATGGCGAGAAAGGCGGAAGAAAACCAAACGCGGCTCCTTCACGAAGTGGCCGGGGTCGTGGCCCGCATGGAAGCGGGGCGCAGGGCGCCCATCGCCCACACGATGGACCAGAGGGCCTTCGCCGAGGCCTATCTCGACCCCCAGGGCGTGACGCCCGCGGGAGAAGTCCTTCTCGTGCACACCTTGGACGAAGGCGGCGTGACGCTTCGCGTCGCGTTGGACGAGGCGCTCCCCGACGGCGACCACACGATCGAGATCGACGGCGAAGCCTGGTGCGTGCACACGCAGACGCTCACCACCGGTCGGCACGTCGCCGTCGCGCAGCAGTTGTCGGAAGTCGAGCGCATTGAGCGCGACGCCGTCATGCAGGCGGTGGTGCCGGTGATTTTGGGCGCGATCGCGATCCTCATTCTGGGCGCCGTCGTCATCCGGCGGACGAGCCGCCCGGTGCTCGCCTTGGCCGATTCGATCGGACGGCGGGAGCCGGATTCGGCCGAACCGTTGTCGGCTGACGGGGTGCCTTCCGAGGTGATGCCTTTGATCGAGTCCGTGAACGACCTTCTCGCCCGCGTCGAGGTGCTCCGCGCGCGCGAAGCGCGCTTTGCGGCGGACGCGGCGCATGAGCTCCGCACGCCCTTGACGGCGCTGAAGCTCGAAGCCGAGAGCCTCGTACGATCGGGGTTCAAAGACCCCGAGGCAGCGAAGGCATCGGTCGCGGCGATGGAGCGCGGGATCGAGCGCTTGGGGCGCCTCGTCGACCAGCTCCTGACGCTGCAGCGCGCCCAGTTGGGGCGCAACGCGCAGGCGAACGTTCCCGAAGCCGACCTCCTCGAAGCCTTGGGCGAAGCGGTCTCGCTCGTCTGGGAGGAGGCGGAAGGAAAGGCGATCGACTTCGAGGCCGTGGGGTTCGATGCGCTCGAAGACGCGCCCGTGAAGTTCCCCGTGACGCCGGAGGCGTTGACCGGGCTCCTCAGGAACCTCATTGAGAACGCCGTCCGCTATTCGCCCCGAGGGGGCGAGGTGCGGGTGCGGCTCGTCAGTCTCTCGCCCTTCGTGATGGAGGTCGCGGACCGCGGCCCCGGGATTCCGGAGGAACTCCTCTCCCGCGTGATGGATCCCTTCTTCCGGGTGCCGGGCACCGGCGTTTCGGGAACGGGCCTGGGGCTCGCGATCGTGCGCGAAACGGCCGCGCAGGCGGGGCTCGGCGTGACCCTCACGAACACGCATCCTGGCCTCACGGTGCGGCTCGCCGCGGCGGATGCGGCGGGTACGGAGCCTTCGGAAAAGTCCAAGAACCCCGAATCTTCCGGGACTGATGGGGCCTCATGAGAGTCCTGAGCATTTCTTTGAATTCCCTATATTTCTCCTAAGTCTTCCTTTCATACACTGACCTCAACGCAACGAACAGCGCGAAGGAAACGCGCAAGGAAGACCACCATGTCGAAGAAGATGAACACGCTCCTCGCCTCGCTCGCCGCCGTCGCCGCCATGGCCGTCGCGCTCCCCGCCGCCGCGGCGCCCACGGGCTTCGCCCCGATCCAGGGTCCGCAGGGGTTCGAACTCTCGGGTCTCGACTCCATCGCCGCCGTCAAGGCGGACGGCCGCGACGAACAGGTCGTGGTGTTGAAAGGCCGCTTCACGAAGCAGCTCACCAAGGAAAAGTTCGAATTCACGGACGCCAAGGGCGACACGATCGTCTGTGAACTCGACGACGACCGCGACTGGTCGATGATCCGTAAGGACGCCCTCGTCGAAATCCGCGCCGAGATCGACAAGGACTTCATGCACATGAAGCTTGAGGTCGAATCGGCCCGCCCGCTTGAGTAAGACGCCATGACGAACACCCGCATGCTTCTGGCCGCAGCGCTCTGCGCGCTCGTCGCGACGACCGCGCAGGCGGGTGACGGCCACCGCATCAAGGGGAAGAAGCTCCCGACGCTCACGACCGTCGAAGAGGTCGTCAAGTACGGCCGCGACGACCAGTACGCCGAATTGGTCGGGCGCTTCACCGAGCGCTTCAGCAAGGAGGACTTCCGCTTTGAGGACCAGACCGGCGCCATCGTCGCCGAACTCGATGACGATGAGGACTGGAACTTCGCCAAGGACCAGCTGGTCCGGATTCTCGCCGAAGTCGACCGCGACCACGACAAGGTGACGATCGAGGTGCTCGCGATCCTGCCGCCCCGCTGAATGATGAATCCCCGAACGCAAGAAACCCCGCTGCCGGTGAGCCGCGGGGTTTCGTTTGTCCGGGTTGCGTGAGGAGGCCGACCGGACCGGTCGGCTTCGCAGCTTCTCAGATCAAGCCGCTTCGAGCTTTTCGTCCTTGAGGTCGTTGTCGACCATCGCGGCGACCGCGGAGTCGGACCAGACGTTCAGAAGGGTCTCGATCATGTCGATCACGGCGTAGACGGGAAGAATGACGCCCATCAGGTGCACCGGAACGTTCATGCCGGCCAAGAGGCTCATCGTGAGGAAGAAGCAGCCCATGGGGACCCCGGCGTTCCCGACGGCGGCCAAGGTCGCGATGAAGATCCAGGTGACGAGCGTGCCCGTCGTGATCATGATCCCGTGGTTCTGCATCAGGTAGACCGTCGTGATCAGGATGAAGGCCGCGCAGGCGTTCATGTTGATCGTCGTGCAGATCGGAAGCACGAAGCGCGCGACCGCCGGACGGATCTTCGCCTTTTCTTCGGCGCAGCTCATCGTGATGGGGAGCGTCCCCGCGGAGGACTTCGAGAAGAAGGCGACCGTGAGCGCCTGGCTCATGGCGCCCGCAAGACGGAGGGGATTGACGCCGCGGGCGAGGAGCACCAGCGGGATGACGATCAGCATCTGCGTGAAGTTGGCGGTCAACACCGTCGCGAAGTAGGTCCCGAGGCCGCCGATTTCGACGCCGCTCTTCATCTCGGTGAAGAAGACCGAAATGAAGGCGAAGATGCCGATCGGGAGGATCTTGATCACCCAGGAGACGATCGTGAAGAGCACCTTCTGAACGCCCGAGAAGAAGGCGATCAGCACCTCCTGTTCGCGGGAGTCGATGGGGAGCTTCGCGATCGCGATCCCGACCGCGGCGGCGATGAGAAGGACCGAGAGGACGTTCGCCGAGAGGAAGGGCGCGAGGATGTTGTCCGGGATCACCGAGGTGACGAAGTCCCAGTAGGTCTGCTGCGGCATGCCGGCCAAAGCGGCCGAGGGCGAGTCGGGCAGCGCCACGTTCGCCGGCGCGAAGACGACGAAGAGGACCGCGGCGATCGTCGCGGCGAGGATCGTCGTGAAGAGCGTGTAGAAGATCGTGTGGCGGAAGATCCGGCCGGAACCGGACGACTTCGAGATGCCCGCCAGGGTCGTGATGATCGAGACGGCGATGATCGGGATCGAAACGAACTTGAAGAGCTTGATGAAGACGGCGCTCGTGAAGTCGGCGGCGGCATGCGTCTCAGGGGTGCCGTACCAGCCGTTGACGGCGCCGATCAGAATCGCGATGCCGTAGAGAATCGCCATCACGCGGGGTTGCAGTCGGTTGTGAGTCATGGAAAAGGTCTCCGCGGGGGCCGCGCACGAAGGAGAGTCAAAGTGTGTCGACCGTGTCGGTCAATCGGGTGAAAGGGAGATTCGTGGGGAGCGGAGAGGTTTGAGGCGGGAAACGCTGAAACGTGGAAGGGCGGCCATGCCGCAGGAGAATCAGGTTTTCCGAAAACTTCCCCGATGACGTCGCCCAAAGTGGATGGAGAAGTCGGAAGCGCGTGTGCGTTTCCGAAGGACGTGCGTCGTCACCCCGGTCGGAATCAGGATTGCCGACATCGGGCCGCGGTGCGAAGAAGATGCTTGGATTCAGGCATTCGCGGTCTCAAAGGAAGTGGAGGGAAGAAGGAAAAACGCCGTCGGCCGGGTCGGTCGAAACGGCGTTCCTGCGGGGAAGTATAAGCGAAGCGGAGAACCGTTCGGGAGGTTTACGCGGGTTTCATGCAAAATCAGCCGAAAGGAGGGTGCGGATCCGCCCGATGAGAGTGGGGAGGATGTCGTAGAGGCCTTCAGTCGCCGGCGATGATGTCCGTGATGCGTTCGGGGTGCGCGTAGATGTTGGCGCGCCCGCGGCGGCAGAAGGCCGCGAGCGTCACGCCGGCCTGACGGGCCGTGTCGACGGCCAACGCCGTCGGCGCCGACACCGCGAAGATCACCTCGACGCCGCAGGCGGCGGCCTTCGAGACCATTTCGTAGGAGGCGCGGGACGACAAAACGAGAGCGCCTTCCTTCCAGCCGTTCAGGGCGCGCTTGCCCAGGAGCTTATCCAACGCGACGTGGCGGCCCACGTCTTCAGCGCCGCCCGCGAGCGTTCCGTCGGGGTTCACCCAGACGGCGGCGTGCGTGCAGCCGGTCAGGCGCCCCAATTCTTCGGCGTCGTTCAGGTACGCCAACGCCTGATCCAAGTGACGGATGCTGAAGGTCTGCGTCTGCGGGACGACCGAGGGCGTGCGCACGGCGTCGCCCAGGCTCTCCACGCCGCAGAGGCCGCAGCCCGTGCGGCCCGCCATCGAGCGGCGGCGGGACTTCAGGGCCCAGAAGGCGGAAGAGGCGACCTCGAGCTTCACCGCCTTTCCCCGGCACGTGTCTTCGACTTCGATCCCGTAGATCTCGTCCGTCGACTTCACGATCCCTTCCGCCAGCGAGAAGCCCACCGCAAAGGCTTCGAGGTCGCGGGGCGTCGTCATCATGACGGCGTGCGAGATGCCGTTGTAGACCAAGGCGACCGGGATTTCCTGCGCGACCCAGTCGGTGTCGGGACCGCTCGTGCCGTTGACGCGGACGATGTCCACGAGAAGCGCGCCGTTGGGCGCTTCCGGACGGCCCGTTTCGGGCGTGCCGATCACGACGGGGGAAGCGGGGATGCTGAAGTCGTCGATGCGCAGGGTCATGGGGTTCGCCTTGGGGTTGGTGGATGCGGTGTCGGACTCGGGAAGAGGAGGACTGATCAGGCCTTCGCGCCTTCTTCCTCAGCCTTGGCGGCTTCGGCTTCGCGCCAGGCGGCTTCAAGGGCCCCGAGGACGACGGCCTCGACGTCCGGGCTCACCTGCTCGAACGTGCCCGAAACGAAGACGGTCGGGGTCGTTTCGCCGCAGTCCGCGCAGACGTGGAGACGATGATCCTGGTCGGCTTCGTCGTGGATGTAGCGGAGGTCGGAAACGGCTTCGTCGCCGCAGTGCGCGCAGCGGATGCGCTCGAACTTCCAGTGCGAGCCGCAGCGCAGGCAGCAGAGCTGCTTCACGTTCCCGGAGCGGGCCGTCGGGCCCACGACCGCCATCGCGGCTTCGGAGCCGCAGACGGGGCAGGAAAGGCGCCGCTCAAAGTCGACCACCGGGTCTTCGCCGGAAGCCAACTTGTCGGAGACGGCCTCGGCGTAGTCCGTGAGCATGGCGCGCACGGCCATGGAGAGGACGGGAATGAGCTGAACGTCGACCACGTCTTCGGGCATGCCGGCCGCAAGCGCCGCTTCCACGGCGTCGGTCAAAAACGCTTCCGGGTCGCGCGAGAGGAGGGCGACGGCGTCGTCCGACGCGAAGAGCGTCCAGTCGATGTCGGCGACGTTGAACTCTTCGGCGCGGAGCGCCTCTTCGTGGACGGCGGCCAAGCGGGCCACGACGTCGGCGAAGACCGCCGCGGAGAGCTTGACGCCGCCCGTCGTCATGATCGGGTCCGCCCCGCGGCGGAGCGCCTCGACCGCTTCCGCGTCGGGAAGTTCGGCCTCCATGGCGTTCTCGGGCAGATCGTCCGCGATCTTCGCGGTTTCGCGAAGGATCGGCGCGAGGAGCTTCAGACGGAAGGCGGCCTCGGGATCGGAGAGATCGGCGTACTGGGCGATGGCGCGGTCGATGACGGAAAGCTTCATGGTGTTGTCCGTGTCGTCAATGGGTCCACAAACGGGGTCGGGATGGTTTCGTCGTTTCTAGGTTCGGGGTGTCTTGGGTTCGAAAGCCTTTCGGGCTTCCGGGAATCGTCTCACATCGGATCGTCTCCTGGAGGCGCTTCCCGGAAGCCGCCCGCCGGGGCGGGCGGCATTCCTTTTTGAAGGTAAGAAGATTACTTCTTCTTCACTTCCTCAACCGTCACGTTGCGGCCGAGGGCGATTTCTTCGTTCGCCCAGTAGCCCCAGTGGTAGGCGGCGTCGGATTCGCTCACCTTGCCGTCGCCGAACATGATGCGGATCGTGCCGCGGTAGGGCTGGAAGATGCCCGCACCGAGGTAGATGTGCGCGATGCCGACGAAGACCGTCAGGAAGAAGAAGATGTCGTGCACCAGGTGCCAGAAGAGGAGCGTGCCCGGTTCGAACTCGACCTTGAAGGAACCGATCCCGGTGTTGAGCCAGAGCACCATGCCGGAAATGGCCATGAAGACCGAGAAGAAGAGGAGCGCGCCGTCCGCCAGACGCTGCGCCGACTTGACGTGGTGCTGCGGAGGCATGTGGACCTTCTTCGGGGCGAAGAGGTAGAAGGGGAACTTCGCCGCCCAGGTGAAGTCGTCCTTGTCCCACTTCCCGAAGATGTCCTCCTTGATGAGGTGCGCGAAGCCCTTCGGGGACTTCAGCACCGCAAAAAGAGGCACGAGGATGAAGGGCACGGCGAGCCAGCGGTGGAGGCTTCGCATCGTCTGGGTGAAGTCGCCGCCCATGATGCTGCCGCCCAGTTCCGGCCAGAAGACGAAAAGGCCGGTGACTGCGAGCAGGATGCAGGAGATGGCGGCGACGCCGTGGGTGACGCGCGTCAAGAGCGAGTGACGCTGAATGAATCGACGAGTGGTCATGTTGGCTCCTTCGATCGGTTACTCACCGCGCTTCGCGGCTTCTTCCTTCTTCAGGAGCTCCGCGACCTCACGGTCGGCCTTGGCACGCTGCTCGGGCGTCCAGTGCTTCTTGGCTTCTTCGATGCTGACCTCTTCGCGGCGGTAGCCCACGGCGGCGAGGAACGACACGGCGAGGCCGGCGACGACGGCGGCGGTACCCAACGCCGTCACGGGCTTCATCGTGTTCATCAGCTTGATCATGTCGTTGGGCTTCGGGTTGGTCGGCAGCCCATAGGCCTCGTGACCGAACTTGAGGACCTGCAGCACGTGCAGACCGCCCATTTCGGTGACGCCGTAGAGCTCGGCCTTGTCGAAACCCTTCTTCTTCAGGAACGCAACGCGACGTTCGCCTTCGGCGATCATGTCCTCGCGCTTGCCGAACTTGAGCGCTTCGGGCTGGCAGGTCTTGACGCACGCCGGCACTTCGCCTTCTTCAAGACGGTCGAAGCAGAGCGTGCACTTGTCGATGCGGCCGTCCGTGTCGCGGAAGCGGGGCATGTCGAAGGGGCACGCGCTCTGGCAGTACGTGCAGCCGTTGCACTTGTTCGTGTCGAACGTGACGACGCCGTTTTCCTGCTTCTGGAGCGCGCCCGACGAGCAGATCGCCACGCAGCCCGCGTCCGTGCAGTGGTAGCAGGAGCGGCGGCCGATCGCCCAGTGAATGGGCTGGTACTTGTTGCCCGAAGGCTTTTCGTCAAAGGTCATGACGAGACGGGTGTCCCCGCCCAAGTCGCCCGGGCCCTGGAGGGACCCGGTGAACTCGTTTTCGTTCAGACCGAGCTTCGACGGAAGCATGTTCCACTGCTTGCACGCCACCTGGCAGCCCTTGCAGCCGGTGCAGTGCGACGAGTCGAACAGCATGGCGACTTCTTGGTTCTTGTAAGCCATCTTTATCTCCTATCGGCTCGATCAGGCCTTTTCAAGGTTGACGAGGAAGGCCTTGTACTCCGGAATGTAGGAGTTCGGGTCGCCCACGTTCGGGGGAAGGTCGTTCACGTTGTCGCCGGTGGCGAACTTCGTGGCCCAAGAGAAGTGGTGCGGCATGCCGACGACGTGCGTGAGCTTGCCGTCGATGGTCATCGGCGCCATGCGGATCGTGACCATGGCCTTCACCTTGACGCTGCCGCGGTTGTTCCACACGCGGACGTCGTCGCCGTTCTTGATGCCCTTTTCCTTGGCGAGCTCTTCGCTGATTTCGATGAAGTTGGTCGGAATCAGTTCGTTGAGCCACGGAATGTTGCGGGTCTGCGTGCCCGACTGCCAGTGTTCCGTCACGGAGTAGGTCGTCACGACGTACGGGTACTTTTCCACGTCGCCGCGCTGGACCGACTTGTCGTTGACGAAGCGGGCCATCGGGTTCTGACCGGCACCGTTCAGGAGATTCTTCGTGGGCGATTCCCACGGCTCGAAGTGCTCGGGGAGCGGGCCGTCCGCCATCGGGTACGCGAAGAGGCGGGCGTTCTGTTCCCAGGTCATGAAGAAGGCGTTGTCATCGGGCGGATTCGCGGAAACGAAGTCGCCGACGTCGGTCTGCTGCCACTTGTCGCCCTTCCACTCGACGAGGTTGCGCTTCGGATTCCAGGGCTTGCCCTTCGGGTCCGCGGACGCACGGTTGTAGAGGATGCGGCGGTTCGCCGGCCACGCGAAGGACCAGTTCGGGTAGAGGCCGAGACCGGACGGGTCTTCCTTCGAGCGGCGCGTCATCGGCTGCTTCATCGGGTCGAGCGGCGCGTCGTTGTTGTTGAAGTAGCCCGAGAAGATCCAGATGCCGCAGGCGGTCGTGCCGTCGGCCTGGAGGTCGGCGTAGCCCTTCAGGAGCTTCTTCGTGTTGACGTCGTAGCCGTTCAGCGCCCAGCAGAGCGCGCGGATGTCGTACTTGCCGTCGATCTTGTAGCTGAAGTGGGTCTTCAGAACCTGATCCGGGCAGGCGCCGCCCTCTTCACGGTAGAGCTTCTGGATGCGCTCGAAGAGGAGCGACAGGATTTCGAAGTCGCTCTTGCATTCGCCCGGCGGGTTGATCGCCTGCTCACGCCACTGGATCCAGCGGCCGGAGTTGTTGATCGAACCGGTCTTTTCATAGATGAGGGCCGCGGGCAGGAAGAACACTTCCGTGTCGATCTTCGAGGCGTCCATGTCGGGCGCTTCCCAGAAGGTCGCGGTTTCGGTGAGGAACCAGTCGGCGACGACGAGCCAATCCAACTTCGCCATCGAGTTGCGGGCGTGCTTGGCGTTCGGCGTCGAGTGCGCCGGGTTCATGCCCCAGCAGAAGTACCCCTTGATCGTTTCGTCACGCATGTTGTTGAACGTCATGATCGTGGAGTAGTCGCCGTAGTCCTTCTTGGGCGAAATCTTCGGCAGAAGGTCGTAGCAGTAGTCGTTGTCGACCGTGGCGTGCTCACCGAACCATTCGCGAAGCATGGAAACCAGGAACTTCGGCTTGTTCGTGTAGTAGCCGGCGGCGTACGTTTCGGCGTGGAGGTAGTCGGCGAGGGTCGCGTGCTTCTTGCCGGTCGGCCACTTGAGGTAGCCCGGCATGTCGGGGACGGAGGCGCCCACGTCGGTCGAACCCTGAACGTTCGGCTCACCGCGAAGCGCGTTGATGCCGCCGCCCGCGATGCCGATGTTGCCGAGGAGAAGCTGCACGATGCACATCGCGCGGCAGTTCTGCGAGCCGTAGGTGTGCTGGGTCTGGCCGAGCGCGTAGAGGATCGAGCCCGAGCGCTCCGGCGTCCCGGTAGAGGCGTAGACCTCCCAGACCTTCTTCATCACGTCCGGATCCATGCCGGTCACGCGGGAGACGAGCTCGGGCGTGTAGCGCGCGTAGTGGCGCTTCATGACGTTGATGACGCAGTTCGGGTTCGCAAGCGTCATGTCGCGCTTGAGAACTTCAAGGTCGGGCGTCTTGAACTTCGGCGTGCCGGGCTTCTTCACCCAGGCGAAGGCGCCGTCCGTGTCCCACTTCTCTTCGTGGTCGACGTCGTAGCCCCAGGTCGCGTCCGAGTAGGTCTTCTTTTCGGGATCCCACCCGGAGAAGAGACCGGTCTTTTCGTCGAACTTGAAGTCCGGACGAAGGAGGCACGCGGCGTTCGTGTAGTGAAGCACGTACTCCTTGTGCCAGAGGTCGTTCTGGAGGATGTAGTTGATGAGACCGCCGTAGAAGGCGAGGTCGGTACCCGGGCGGATGCGCGCGTAGATGTCGGCGTTGGCGGCCGAGCGGTTGTAGCGCGGGTCGACGACGATCCAGGTCGCGCCGCGGTCCTGGGCGCGTTCAACCCAGCGCGAGGAGAGCGGATGGTTTTCGACGTTGTTCGACCCGATCGACATGATGACGTCGGAGTTCTGGAAGTCGCACCAGTGGGACGTCATCGAGCCGCGGCCGAAGGACGGGGCGAGGCCCGACACGGTCGAGGAGTGGCAGACGCGCGTCTGGTTGTCGATGGCGACGACGCCCAGGCTTCGTGCGAACTTCTGCACGAGCCAGGCTTCTTCGTTGTTCAACTGTGCGGCGCCCAGGCTCGCGATCCCGTCGCAGCGGTTCACCGTCACGTCGCCTTCCTTCTCGACGAAGGTGGCGTCGCGGGTCTTCTTCACGCGCTTGGCGATGGCGTCGATCGCTTCTTCCCAGGAAATCTTTTCCCATTCCTTGGAACCGGGACGACGAACGAGCGGCGTCAGCACGCGGTGCGGGTGGAGTTCCGCACGGCGTTCCTTCGTCACGATATTGCGAAGGCCCCACATCGCGGCGCCCTTCGGGCAGAGGCCGCCGAGGTTCACCGGATGGTCCGGGTCGCCTTCAAGGTTGATGAGTTCGCCGTTGCGGGTCGAGCAGATCGTGCCGCAGCCGCCGGAGCAGTAGCAGCAGATGTTGGTCGTTTCCTTGACGTCGACGAGCTTGTAGGTCTTCTTGGCGGAAGGCGTCCCCGTCTGAGCGGCTTGAGCCAGCCCTGCGGCCATGGGGGCCGAACCGAGGAGCAGACCGCGCTTGAGGAAACTTCTGCGAGAGACTTCCATGAATCCTCCTGAACGAGTGTCTGGGCATTCCGTCCGGTCGGCGAAAAGTCGTCGAAGAAAGTTGGCGGGCGGAATGTCTGGGTCTTTCTAGAGAGATGGAACAGGCGTCTTTGAAGGGGCGGCCCGTTCATCCTGCGGGCAAGTGTCCTCGGGTTCCGCGCGCGGGCCAACTAGTCGTTCGTCTTAGCCGAAGGAAAAGGAAGTACTGAAAAACAAGCCGAAAGGTTGAGGGTTTTTCACCTACTTCTACCTCGGGTGAGGTAAGCCCTTTCGCGGATGGTGAAGCCCCGCATGAGGCCTCCGAACCGTTCCGCTATTCCTTTTTGGAATAACGGAAAGTGAAACGACAAAAACTAGGTAGGAATACCTATTGATCTGCATCAAGATAACGTCGGGACGGTCGTCGGCGTTCCAACGGCGGATCACGCGCCGCAGCGCTGTTTTTCGTATCCCGATCGGTAGGAGTACTCGGGGACCGGGGCAAGACGGGAGAGCATCTTCACGCGTGAAAAACTTTCGGAACGCCGGAGAAAACGGTTTTTCGGCTTGTTGGATTCCGGTTGTTTCTGATAATCTTCGGCTATCAGGGTTTACCCTTTAAGTGATTTTCACGCCTGCCGCAGCGCGGAAGCGCCCTCCCGCCGCGACCTCCGGCATGCCGACCAGACCGTCTGCCAGGCCATGACGACCGCCAAACACGTTTCCCGCAGCCCCGCCTCCGCGCGGCGCGTTCCTCTTCTCCTGGGACTCGCCGCCGCGTCCGTTGCGGCGTGGTCGGGGAGCGTCTTCGGGGCGGTCTATCACGTCGACGTCGCCGTGATCGGTGCGGGGAGCGCCGGTCTCACCGCCGCGATCGCCGCGAAGGAGGCGGGCGCGGGCGTCATCATCTTCGAGAAGATGCCCATGGTGGGCGGCAACACGCTGCGCGCCTCGGGGCACCTCGCCGCCGTCGGGAGCAAGCTCCAAGAGAAGCAGGGCCTTCACGCCGACCCCGAAGTCTTCTACAACGAGATCCTTGAGATGGGCGGCAAGAGCGCCGATCCCGAACTCGTGCGCCGCATGGTGGCGGAGTCGGGGGCCGCGGTCGACTGGCTCCACGGGATGGGGGTTGATCTCGGGCGCGTGCGCGCCGTCCCCGGCACGAAGGAATACCGCCTCTTTCAGCCCGCCGCCGACACGACCGTCGGGTCGGAGATCATCAACGGGCTCCTCTGCCGCGTCGAGATGCTCGGGATCCCCGTCCAGATGGACAGCCGCGTCGTCGAACTCACGATGAAGAACGGCGTCGTCACGGGCTTCAAGGCCGTGGGGCCGGGGGGCGAAATGGACGTCGACGCGAAGGCGGTCGTGATCGCCACCGGGGGGTTCGCCTCCGGGGTGGATCTCCTGGAGCGCTTCATGCCCGAAGACGCCAATCAGGTGAGCACCAACACGCCTGGGGCGACGGGGGACGGCCTCATCCTCGCCGAAGCGGTGGGTTCGGGCTTCGTCGACCTCGACGCCATCCACTACCACCCGACCGCGGTGCCGCTGACCGGCCGCATCGTCCCGGAAGCGATCCGCTTCGAAGGCGCGATTCTCGTTGACCGCCGGGGCCGCCGCTTCGTGAACGAATTGGGCACCTCCCAGGACATCACCGAAGCGATCAGGAAGGCCGGGGGCTACGCCTGGTTGGTCGCCGACCGCACGGTGGCGGCCGCCGCCGTCCAGATGCGAAGCCTCATCATGCACGAAGGCGTCATCACCGGGCGCGACGAGATGGATCTCGCGCAGCGCATCAACGTGCCGCCCGCGAACCTGCGCGCGACCTTGACCGACTACCGCGTCGGCGCCGCCCGCGGGCAGGATGCGTTCGGGCGCGCGACCTTCCTCTCGGACCTCTCCAAGTCGCCGCTCTACGCGCTTCGCGTGCGGCCCGCCCTTCACACGACGACGGGCGGGATCACGATCAACCGCGACGCCGAGGTGCTGAACGCCAAGGGGAAGGCGATCCCCGGGCTCTACGCCGCGGGCGAAGTGACGGGCGGGGTGCACGGGCGCCAGCGGCTCGAAGACACCGCGTTGACCGACGCCGTCGTCTACGGGCGCGTCGCGGGGCAGAGCGCCGCGGCGTTCGCGAACGCGCTCCACGCGACGGCCGCGATTCAGGCGGCGTCCGCGGACGAACAAAAGCACTGATCCCCGCATTCATCGACCCAAGAGGAGGCGCTTCGCAATGAGGCGCCTTCTTCGTTTCGGGCCTCCTGAAGGGACGCGGGAAGGTACCTCGGATGGTCCTCCCCGACACTCGGCTAGACTTCTTTTCACCGGCTTCGGGCGGGCGCCGATGGACGCCCCGAACGCCCCGAACGCCCCGAAGAAGAACACACGAAACGACAAGAACACCCAAGGAGACCGCGCAGCATGCCGAAGCTTCGCATTCTTCACACCGCCGACTGGCACCTCGGACGGGACTTGGCCGGCGTCGACCGCACGCAGGATTTCGAACGGTTTTTGGCATGGCTCACCGATGAGGTGAGGACCCGCCGCCCCGACGTGCTCCTGGTGGCGGGGGACGTCTTCAACACCTCGATGCCCTCGAACGCCGCGCAGAAGCTCTACTACGACTTCGTGAGGAAGATCGCCGAAACCGACGTCGCCGCAGTGATCGTCACGGCGGGGAACCACGATTCCGCCTACTTCCTCGGCGCCGCGCGCGGCCTTCTTGAAGGCTTCCGGTGCGTGGTGTCGGGCGAAGGCCCCGAAGATCAGGCCGTGCTCGTGAAGCGCGGCGGCCGGGTTCTGGCCGCCGTCGCCGCGGTCCCGTACCTGAGGGAAGGCGACGTGACGCTCCCCGCCGGGACCGCGCTCGACATGGACGACCCCGCCTACTGGCGCGCGGGCGTCCGTCGGCACTACGACCGGGTGGCGGCGCAGATTGACCATCTCCTCCAAGCCGAAGGCTTGGACGACGCGGCCGCGGCGGCCGTGCCCCGGATCGCGATGGGACATTTGTTCGTGACGGGCGAAGGTTCCGCCGACAAGGCCGTCTCGGAGGCGATGAGCCACTACGTGGGGTCGCTCCGGCACATCGGGCTCGACGCCTTCGGGCCCGGCTGGGCCTACGCGGCCTTGGGACACGTGCACGAAGCGCAGCGGATCCGAGGGTCGGTGCCCGCCTGGTATTCGGGCGCGCCCCTGACGCTGCGCTTCGCGGACCGGAACGAAGAGCCCCGGATTCTCGAAATCGACATCACGGAGGAAGGCGCGGCGGAAATCCGCTCCGTCCCGGTGCCGCAGCCCCGCCGCATCCTTTCGCTCTCGGGCGACGAGGATGCGTTGACCGATGCGCTCGATGCGCTCAAGGACGAGGCGGCGGTGACGACGATGAAGCCCGTCGCGGAACTCGTCTACACGGGCGCGGATCCGGCGGGACCCGCGTTGATCGACCGGCTCCAGCGCCGGGCGGATCAGACGGGGGTGCTCCTGGGGCCCATCCGTCTCGGGGGCGACGCCGCGCGCCGCGCCGCGGAGGTCGAAGAGTCCGAACGGATCAGCCTTGAAGAAATCACGCCGGAGCAGGTCTTCCGCACCGTGCTCGACGCCCGAGGGGTGGAGGAGGACGTGCGGGCGCCGCTCTTCGCGCGCTTTTCCGAAGCGCTCCTTGAGGTCGAGCGGGACCGCGAGGCGGAAGCCGAAGAAGTCGCGAAGCTTCTCAAAAAGAACGCCGACGAAGGCAAAGAGCAGCCTTCCGCCGAAGAAGAAAAACCCCAACCCGCGGCGGAGGCCTGAAGCGATGCGTCTCATCCGACTTGAATTCCAGAACATCAACTCCTTGGCCGGCCACTGGGTGATCGACTTCACGGACGAGGCGTTCGCGCGCTCCGGGATGTTTGCGATCACGGGGCCGACGGGCTCGGGCAAATCCTCGATCCTCGACGCCGTGAGCCTCGCGCTTTTCGGGACGACCCCGCGCACGCGGGGTCTGAACGCCACCCAGGAGGCGTGTCCCGCGATGACGAAGAACCGCGGGGTCGCCTCCGCCAAGGTGATCTTCGAAGAAAAGGGCAGGTGGTACGTCTCGCAGTGGTCCCGCCACAAGGCCGCGAAGTCCGGGACGCTCCAGCCCGTCCGGGTGCTTCTCGCGCAGGTCTCGGGCCCCGAGCCCGACGCGGCGGTGGTCGAAGTCATCGCCGAGCAGGTGAAGCGTTGGCAGGAAACGGTCGAGGCGCTGATCGGGATGAACTTTGAGACCTTCTCCCGCTCGATGCTCCTGGCGCAGGGGGCCTTTGCGGCGTTTCTGCGCGCGGCGCCCAAGGAGCGCGCGGACCTTCTGGAGCAGATCACCGGGGCGGACGTCTACACGCTCCTGAGTCAGAAGATCTACGAGCGCACGACCCAGGCCGAAGCCGACGTGTGCACACGGCGCACGGCCTTGGAAGAGCTCCGCGTGATGCCGGAGGACGAACGCCTGAAGGCGGAAGCGGACGTGAAGGACGCCCGAAAGCGCTCGGTGGGGGCCGAGAAGACCCGCACGGCGACCGAGGCCGCGATCACCTGGCTCGGGAACTTGGAGAAGGCGAAGACGCGCCTTTCTGCGGCGGACGCCGCCGTCGCGCGCGTCAAGGCCGAGGAGGCCGCGGTGACGGCGCTCGGGGAGAAACTCGCCCGCGCGGAAGCCGCGGTCGAGCCCGTACGCGCCGCGGAGGCGAAGGCCGACGTGGTGCGCCGACTCGAGAAATTCCAGGCGGACGACCGCCGGGCGGCCGCCGCGCTCACGGCGTTGGAAGCCCCGGAGGGCGAACTCGCCCGTGCGAAGGCCGCGTCGGACAAGGCCAAGTCTGAGGAAGAAAAGGCCCGCACGATGGAGGAAGCCTTCCGCCCCGAAGCCCGCGCGATGCGTGAGGCGGACTTGAAGGCGGCGAACCTCGCCAAGGACGCCCGCGAAGCCGCGAAGCGCCGGGACGAACAGAAGGCGCTTCTGACGAAGGAAGAACTGCGCGCCCAAAAGATCGCAGCCGCGAAGGCGGAGCTTGCGCAGGCGCTCGCCCAAAAGAAGGCAGTGGCGGAGAAGACCGCGCCCGATCTTGCTTTGGAAGCGCGCCTTCCGGTGTTGGAGCGCGAAATCGAACGCGCGTTGGCGCTCCAGAAGACGGAGGCCGACGCGAAGAAGGCGTTCGCGGGAGCTGAAGACGCCAAGGCGCGCACTGCGGGAGAGTGGAAGACGCTCGTCGCGGCGGCGAAGGCCGCGCAGGCCGATCTCACGCAGAAGACCGCCCGCGAGACGGAGGCGAAGAAGGCGTGGGAGGCGGCCTCGGCCGGGATGGGGCTCGAAGGGGCGCTCGTGAGGATGCGCAACGCCGCGGAACGCGCGGCGGACGCGCGGCACGCGGTGACGGTCTTGGAGACGCTCGCCTCGGCGCGGAACGCCTACCGGGAGGCTCAGACCGAGAAGAACGAACGGCTCCTGCACTGGGCGCAGGAGATCGGCGGGACGGCGAAGAAGCGCTTCGACGCGTTGGCGTCGACCTGGCCCGAAATCACCGCCAAGCTGACGGCGGAGGACGCCCGGGCGCTCGAAGAAGAGATCGCGGCGGTGGGTGCCTGGTCGAAGACGGTCGACGAAGCGGAGGCGCAGTGGCGCGCGGCGAGGGACGCGCGTGAAGCGTCCCAGACGGCCGCGAACCGCGCAGAGGAAAAGCTTCTGCGCGCCGAGCAGGCGGCGACGCTTGCCGCGGAATCGGAAGCCAACGCGAAGCGCGCGTGGGACGCCGCTCAAGCCCAGCGTGAAGACGCCGAACGGGCGCTCCGCACGTTGGGGTTCGACGATGGCGTCGCGGCCGGCGTTTCGGCCTTGGCCGCCCTCAAGGCGCGGTTGGCCGCCGCCCAGGCCGCGAAGGCGGCATGGGAAGCCGACCAAAAGCGCATGACGGACGCCGAAGCGGTCGAGAAGGCGCAGGCCGAAAAGCTCGACGTCATCCGCGCCCCGATCGCGGGGCTCGAAGCCGAGGCCGGGAGGACCGAAGAAGCCCGCGCGCAAGCCCTCGCCTACCGCGCCGAGCGCTGGGGCGACACGGATCCGGCGAAGGAGGAGGCGAAGCTCACGGCGGCGCTCCGGACCGCCAAGGACGCGCTCGACGCCGCCGGAAAGGCGTTGGCGGAGAACGAGCGCCGTCAGGCGGCGCTCACCGCCGAGCGGAAGACCTTGGCCGCCTCGATCGCCGCCGAAACGGATGCTTTCAAGGTGGCCGAAGCGAAGCTCGCCCAAGTGTTGGGTGAGAAGAACTTTGCGGACGAGACGGAAGCGCGTGCGGCGGCGTTGTCGGAAGCCGAGCGCGGCGGACTCGCGCAGACGATCCGGCGGCATCAGGACGAGTCGCTCCGTGCGGCGGAAGAGCACCGGCACGCGGCGGCGGAACTCCAAACGCTGGAAGCCGAGCCGTTGACGACCGAAGAGAAGGCCGTTCTGGATGCGAGGTTGAAGGCCGCGCAGGACGCGCACGCCGAAGCCGAGCGCGAATTGGGCGCCCTGCAGGAGCGCTTGGAGGCCGACCGCAAAAACCGCGAACGCTCGGCGGAACTCCAAGAAGAGCTCGCGCGCCTCACCAAGCTCTGGAACGAGTGGAGCGCGTTGAACGCCCTGATCGGGAGCCGCAACGGGCAGGCCTTCTCGCGCGAAGCCCAGAAGCTCACCTTTCGGGTGCTCCTCGGGCATGCGAACGACGTCCTCGCCGGGATGTCGAGCCGCTACCGCCTGAAGGCGGGCGGCATCGACGGGATGGAAGTTTCCGTCATCGACCGCGACATGGCCGGGATCGAGCGCACGAGCGCGAACCTCTCGGGCGGGGAGACGTTCTTCGTGAGTCTCGCGTTGGCGCTGGCGCTCTCTGAAGTGAGTGCGGGCGGCATGCGCGTCGACACGCTCTTCTTGGACGAAGGCTTCGGGACCTTGGACGCGGCGTCGCTCGAACACGTCTTGAACGCGCTCGAAGTCCTTCAGCAGCGCTCGCGGAAGCTGATCGGCCTCATCAGCCACGTCCCCGCCGTGCGGGAGCGCCTGTCGGCCCGCATCACCGTGCGCCCGCAGGGCCGCACGGGGCTGAGCACGCTCGAAGGCCCGGGCGTCTCCAGGGAGGACTGATCGGAAAGAAGGATCGGTGTGCTGACGGGGTCCTTCATGGATCCCGTCGGCTCCCGTCAAATGCCGAGCCGGACGGCTTCGACCAAGAGCGCTGCCCCGAACCCCGCGAAGATGACGCCCGCGGCGGCGTCGATCACGCGGGACATGCGTTGGTAGCCGCGCCTCATCTGCGGAAGCCCGAAGACGAGCGCGACGAACCCGAACCAAAGGAAGGTTTCAAGAAGCACGATCCCGAGGACGGCGAGCTTTCCCGCCAACCCCAGGTCGGCGGCCGCAAAGGTCGTGAAGACGCTTCCGAAGTAGATGATCGCCTTGGCGTTTGAGAGGTTGGTGAAGAGCCCGAAGAGGAAGGGGTGGCGCATGTCGCCCTCGGTCTGAAGTTCGGGCTCTGCCGTTTCGGCGGCCGCGGTGAGATGCGCCGCCGCGCGGCGGCTCTTCCAGACGGAAAGAAGGAGGTTCGCGCCCATCCAGAGGAGGTACGCGCCGCCCAGGCCCGTCACGATGCCGCGAAGCCACCCGGCGGTCTCGAAAAGGAAGTGAAGCCCCACCATCGAGAGCCCGGCCCACACGCCGCAGCCGACGGTGATGCCGAGGACGCCCAGAATGGCCTTGCCGCGCGACTGGCTCACGGCCGTGCGCGTCACGAAGAAGAAGTCGGGCCCCGGCATCATCAGCGCGATGAGCTGAACGACGACGAGGCTTGCCAAGAGGGAATGCATATCGGGGAGGGCTCCAAGGAAGCGCTCCCCGATCTCGATTGACGGACGAATCCGGTGCGTCTTAGTGGCGCTTCGCTTCGCCGATCAGGTGCGTGCTGTCGTACTCGGCCTGATTGCGGCGGTGCTTGAGGATGACGAGGAGCATCGACGTCATCACGAAGACGCCGAACGTCACCATCGTAGCCTGCACGGAGAGATCGAGCCTGATCAAAAGTGCGTAGAGGCCGAGCATGACGAGAATCGAGAGGTTCTCATTGAAGTTCTGCACGGCGATCGAGCGCCCCGCGCTCATGAGGACGTGGCCGCGGTGTTGCAGGAGCGCGTTCATCGGAACGACGAAGAGCCCGGCGCAGATGCCGACCAGGACCATGACGATCCCGGCGATGATCGCCGCCCAGGAGAGTTCGCCCCCGAACATCGAGATCCCGCCCGCGGGCGCGACGTCGCGCGAGAAGTAGGCGGTGCAGGTGACGAGAAGCCCCATGCAGATCCCCATCGGGAGAACGGAGAGCGAGCGCTTCAGAGGAATCTTCGCGGCGGCGAGGAAGGCGCCCAGCGCGATCCCGAGGCTTACGACCGCCTGCATGACGGCGCCCTCCGACAAATTCATGCCGAGCGCCACCTCGCACCACTTGAGTACCAGGAACTGAAGCACCGCACCCGCGCCCCAAAAGAGCGTCGTGACGGCGAGCGAAATCTGCCCGAGGCGGTCCGTCCAGAGGAGCTTGCAGCTCTCCGTAAAATTCTTGATCGAGTCGACCGGGTCGAACTTGGCGCGCGCATACCGGGCGCCGGTGTCGGGGATGGCGAGGTTGACGATGGAGGCCGAGAGGTAGACGAAGGCGATGAGGAAGATCGCGGCTTCGGCGTAGGAGGTGAGGCCGACGGCGGGAAGATGGAAGAAGTCCAGCACCGGCTGCGCCACGTCCGGCCGGATGAAGACGCCGCCCAGGACCACGCCCAGGATGATCGACGCGACGGTGAGGCCTTCGATCCAACCGTTCGCGATGACGAGTTTGCCGGGCGGCAGGAGTTCGGTGAGGATCCCGTACTTCGCGGGGGAGTACGCGGCGGCGCCGACGCCCACGACCGCGTAGGCCAAAAGCGGGTGGCTACCGAAGAGCATCAAAAGGCATCCGCAGCACTTGAGAAAGTTCGTGATGAACATCACGCGGCCCTTCGGCATGCTGTCCGCGAAGATCCCGACCCAGGCGGCGAGGCAGACGTAGCTCACGACGAAGAAGAGCTTCAGGAGCGGCGTCATCCAGTCGGGCGCCTGGAGGCTCGTCAAAAGCGCGATCGCGGCGATGAGCAGGGCGTTGTCCGCTAGGGAGGAGAGGAACTGTGCGCCCATGATGGTGTAGAAGCCGCGATTCATTTAGGACTGACGCTCACAAAAACGGTCGGGGAATTCGGATCGGATGGAAGTGTACATTCTCCGCGCGGTACCGGCGGACGCCGCCCGGTCGAGTTTGTCGGGCCGCGAGTGTTTCAGGACGTTTTGAGCGCCCGGACGCCCGGGCTCTCCGGCGTATGATTGGTTGCTTCGGAGGCGTAACTTTCATTGCGCTTCCCGCTCGGGAAGTCCTCGGGCGAAGAGAAGTCCAAGCATCCTGAATCAAGTAGGAAGAATTTCACCGTGCCGCGTCCCATCCATGCCGAAATCGACCTGCAGGCGCTCCGCCACAACTTGGAGGTTCTCCGCGAAAAGGCCGCGGGCAGAACGCTTTGGGCGGTGGTGAAGGCGAACGCCTACGGGCACGGGCTGGAAAACGCGGTGCGCGCCTTCGAGAAGGCGGACGGGTTGGCGACCATCGACCTCTGCGACGCGGAGCGTGCGCGGAAGGCGGGTTGGAAGGGCCGCATCCTGCTCCTTGAAGGCTTTTTCGATGCGACCGACATCGAGCCCCTTCAGAAGCTCGATGTCGAAACCGTCATCCACTCGCCCTGGCAGATCGAGATCCTGCGCGCGGCGAAGTTGATGAACGTCCGCTGCCACGTCAAGGTCAATTCCGGGATGAACCGTTTGGGGTTCCTCCCCGTCGAGGTGGACGGCGTCGTCGACATGCTGGACCGCATTCCGGGCGTCTCCGTCATGGGGGTGGTCACGCACTTTGCGAACGCCGAACCCACGTATCTGGGCGACGCCCCCGCGTCGGTGGGCCGTCAGTTGACACGCATGGGGCGACTGGCGCAGGCCGGCGCCTCCTCCTGCATGGCGAATTCCGCCGGCATCCTCTGGCACCCCGAAGTGGGCGGCTCGGGCGTGCGCGCGGGCGTGGCGCTCTACGGCGTGAGCCCGGACGCGCACATTTCGTCGGAAGAATTGGGCCTCATCCCCGCCATGACCCTGAAGGCGAAGATCATCGCCATTCAGGAAATCGCCCCGGGCGAAGTGGTGGGCTACGGCTCGCGCTGGACCGCGAAGCGCCGCAGCCGCATCGCGGTCGTCGCATGCGGCTACGCCGACGGCTATCCCCGCAGCATGCCCGACGGCGCGCCCGTTTGGGTCGAAGGCCAGTTGGCGCCCTTGACGGGCTCCGTCTCGATGGACATGCTCGAAATCGACGTCACCGACATTCCGGCGGCGGGCTTGGGCACCGAGGTGGAGCTTTGGGGCAAGCACCTCTCGGTCAACCGCGTCGCCGCGGCCTGCGGCACGATCGGCTACGAACTCCTCTGCGCCCTGGCGCGACGCGTGCCGGTGAGCGTGAAGGAAGCGTGAGCTTCCGATCCGAACGACTCCATGACTGACGAAGGGGGCCCGCGAGGGCCCCTTTGTTTTTTGCTACGCTTCACCGCATTCGAATACCCCACCCGACACAGGACAACCATGGCTTCCAAGACCAAGAAGGTTCGCACCGAATTCGTCTGCAGCGACTGCGGCGGCACCACCGCGAAGTGGGCCGGGCAGTGCCCGCACTGCAAGGCGTGGAACACGCTGCAGGAATTCACCGTGAAGGAGGGCGTCGCCGCCCGCTACGGGTCGGTGAACGAGCGCCGCGGGGGCTTCGTCGACACGACGGGGTCGCTCCAGGACCTCTCGGAAGTCTCCACCGCCGAGGCACCCCGCATTCAGACGGGGCTCTCGGAATTCGACCGCGTGATGGGCGGCGGCCTCGTTCAAGGGGGCGTCGCGCTGATCGGCGGCGACCCGGGGATCGGGAAGTCGACGCTGCTCCTCCAGGTGATGGCGCGCCTCGTTGCGGCGGGGATCCGCGCGGTCTACGTGTCGGGTGAAGAGAGCGCGACGCAGATCGCGCTTCGCGCGCAGCGCCTTCAGATTGACCCGCACGGGCTCCAGCTGATGAGCGAAATCGAGCTGGAGCACATCGAGGCGGTGCTCAAAGACAAGAAGCCCGAATTCGTCGTGGTCGACTCGATCCAAACGCTTTTCTCGGGGCAATTGGAGAGCGCCCCGGGGTCGGTCTCGCAGGTGCGCGAATGCGCGGCGCGCCTGACGCGCCTTGCGAAGACCCTGGGCACGACCCTGATCTTCGTCGGGCACGTCACGAAGGACGGGGCCTTGGCGGGTCCCCGCATCCTGGAGCACATCGTCGACACGGTGCTCTACTTCGAAGGGGACACCCACTCGAACTTCCGCCTCGTGCGCGCCTTCAAGAACCGCTTCGGCGCGGTGAACGAATTGGGTGTCTTCGCGATGACGGACCATGGGCTTCGCGGCGTCACGAACCCCTCCGCCATCTTCCTCTCGGAATACAAGGCGAACGTCCCGGGCGCGACCGTGCTCGTGACGCAGGAGGGGACGCGCCCGCTTCTCGTGGAGATTCAGGCGTTGGTCGACCAGACGCACCTCCCGACGCCGCGGCGGCTCTCGGTCGGCGTCGACGCGCAGCGTCTCTCGATGCTTCTTGCGGTCCTCCACCGGCACGCGGGCGTCGGATGCTTCGATCAGGACGTCTTCATCAACGCGGTCGGGGGCGTGAAGATCACCGAGACCGCGGCCGACCTGGCGGTGCTCGCCGCGATCGTCTCGAGCATCCGGAACAAACCGCTTCCCGAAGGCCTCGTCGTCTTCGGCGAAGTGGGCTTGGCGGGCGAAATCCGCCCGGCGCCCCGCGGTCAGGAGCGTCTGCGCGAAGCGGCGAAGCTGGGCTTCTCGCGCGCGATCATCCCGCGCGCGAACGCGCCCCGCGCGCCCATTGAGGGCCTCACGGTGCACGCCGTCGACCGGCTCTCGGACGCCTTGGACGTCCTGATGAGCTGCGGCCGCGAATAAGCCGCGGCCCGGTCCCCGATCGCCCCTCAAACTCATACCGGTGGGGTCCCAAGATCCTGGCCGCTACCACCGATCGTAGGTCCGTCTGAACGAAAACCCTCGTCTTTTGGCGGATGGCGGCGGACCGCCGAACGTCTACAATATGCGGACCATCCGACGCCCGGCCCGCGGGGAGCCAGTGAGCTCACGCGCCCCGGGCGTTGCGCACGCGGCCCGCTTCCCGAAACGCGCAGCCGCCGACAACGTACAGGAAACAGAAAATGACGAAACTCACCAAGCTTCTTCCTCCTGAAGCCGCGCCGGCTCAGACGATCCTCGAGCGCGCCCACGATCTCGTGATGACGAGCGCCGAGCGTGAAGTCTGGCCCGAAACGATCGAAACGGCCGAAGGGACCGTGACGATCGCGGTCGAAGAGCGCCGTCCCCTCGAAGTGGGCGAGTGCTTCGTCGACGAGAAGGGTGAATTCTGGGCGGTGCGTCCCGCCGTCGAACCGGTGCTGCGCGTGACGGGCGACATCGACCTTCTGCGCGAAGCCGCCGGCGCCCTCATCAACCGCGGCGTGCGCGTGGCGCCCTCCGAAGACGGCTTCATGGTTCTTCCGCTCCCGAACATCGCCAAGATGCTCGGCATGATCGGCCTTGAAGTGGCCGAAGCCGAAGAAGCCTTCAACCCGATCGTCTTCCGCCAGACCCACGCGGGCGGCTGCGGTTGCGGCTGCGGCGGGCACCACCATCATCACCATCACGGCGAAGGCGAATGCGGCTGCGGCGGCCACCACCATCATCACCACGGTGAAGGCGAGTGCGGCTGCGGTGGTCACGGCCATCATCACCACCACGGTGAGGAAGAGTGCGGCTGCGGTTGCGGCGGTCACGAACACCACCATCACGGTGAAGGCGAATGCTGCTGCGGCGGCGAAGGCCACCATCACCACCACGGCGAAGGCGAATGCGGTTGCGGCGGCCACGGCCACCACCATCACGGTGAAGGCGAGTGCTGCTGCGGCGGCGAAGGCCGCCATCACCACCACGGTGAAGAGGAGTGCGGTTGCGGCAGCCACGAACACCACCATCACGGCGAAGGCGAATGCTGCTGCGGCGGCGAAGGCCACCACCACCACCACGGCGAAGGCGAATGCTGCTGCGGCGGGGAAGGCCACCATCACCACCACGGAGAAGGTGAATGCGGCTGCGGTGGCGAAGGCCACCACCATCACCACGGTGAAGGCGAATGCTGCGGCGGCCACGGTCACGGCCACGGCCACGGCAAGAAGGAAGGCGGCTGCGGTTGCGGCTGCGGCGGTCACTGAGACCGACTTCGCGGGAGGCCCGGCGCGGCCGGCCCTCCCGGGCGAAAGTCCGACAAGCAAAACCCCCGAAAGGCGAGCGTGCCCTTCGGGGATTTTTTGTGTTCTGGTGCGGAAGGCCGGACTCGAACCGGCACGCCATAGGCGTCAGGACCTAAACCTGGTGCGTCTACCAATTTCGCCACTCCCGCAGGTCTCCGGCCAGGGCGGGCCCGTTTCGGAGAGCGGCTATTCTAGCGGATTCAGGGCGCGTTTTGAGCGGCGCCGGCCGCATCGCCTCCGTCCTCGGGACGGTCGACCAACGCGGCGCGCGCACGGTTGTACTCGCCCCAGGTGAGACGATCGTGAAGGAAGTCCTGCTGGAGCGCGTTGATCTTCGGGTCGGCGTACGTGCGGCTCGCGAAGGCCTTGTCGACGTACTCGGGGATCCCGGACTGGACCATCATCGAGCGGGTCTCTTCGTTCAACTCATGCGTGATGCGAAAGACGTTTTGCGCGGCCTTCTTCTGCGCGGCGGTGGGCTTCGAGCGGTCCTCCTTCATCTCGTCCGTGATCGCGGACGCGAGGCACGTGGTCTTCCGAAAGTAGGGGGCGTTTTCGGGCGAGACGCACATCGCGCGCATGCGCACGCCGACGCTCCTGAACTGCGCTTCCAGCGCGGCGACGCGCTCGCGCCGGGCGGCGTCCTCCTGCATCTTCACCGGATCCATCCCGTCGGGGCTCCCGGGGGAAACCTGAGTGGGGACGGCACAGCCCGAAAGCAGAACCGCACCGAGAAGCCCCAGGGCGGCGAATTGAAGACGAAGGCCGGTCGGCGGAAGGCGTTGCAGCATAAAGGTTAGCGGCGTGGGGGAAGTTGAGGAGGAGACCCCGCGCGCGTGAGGCGCGGTCCGGATTGTAGCGGAAGCCGGAATGGAGATGTTTCAGGGGCTTTCGATCCGTGAAGGTTGGGTTCCGGGCGGGCGGCTCAAAACCCGCTCCGTTATAATCCGTCAACTCGACACGCCGTTCGCGGCGCGCAGGGGTTTGCTCTGCGCCCGGCGGACCAACGATGAAGAAAGCGATGCGCCGACACTGGTCTTCCGATCCCGTCGGCGCCATTTTTCCCAAACGCTTCCCGCCCGCCGACGGGTCGGCAAGCACATCACGAAAAGAGTTTTGCGATGACCGAACAGAACGAACAGGTCGTTGAGACCGTTGAAGCCGCTCAGGAAGAAAATCCCCTGCAGCGCACCCTTGAGCTCAAGATTCTTGCCGCGGACCTCAACAACGCCGTTGAAAACCGCCTGACGAAGCTCGCGAAGAACGCCCGCATGCCGGGCTTCCGCAAGGGCCACGTCCCGATGAAGCACGTTCGCGGCATGTACGGCATGCAGGCCTACGACGAGTCCTTGAACGAGCTCGTCGGCCAGGCTTGGGCCAAGGCCGCTCAGGAATCCGGTCTGCGCATCGCGGGGACGCCCCGCATCGACGCCCGTCCCGCCGCCGACAACGAAGACACGCTCGTCTTCGTCGCGACCTTTGAAGTCTTCCCGGACGTTGAGCTCCCCGACTTCGCCGCGATGGAACTGAAGCGCTACACCTGCACGGTGACGGACGAAAACGTTGAAAAGACGATCGACGTCATGCGCAAGCAGCGCGCCGTCTACAACGTCGCCGAAGGCCGCGCCGCCGCCGACGAAGACCGCGTCAAGCTCAACTTCAAGGGCACGAAGAACGGTGAAGCCTTCAACGGCGGCACCGCCGAAGGCTACGTCTTCGTTCTCGGCCAGGGCCGCATGCTCCCCGAATTCGAAGAAGCCGTCCGCGGCATGAAGGCCGGCGAAAAGAAGACCTTCCCGCTCACGTTCCCGGCCGACTACGGCATCCAGGATCTGAACGGCGCCGAAGTCGAATTCGAAGTCGAAGTCCTCGAAGTCGCCGAACCCTCCTACCCCGCCATCGATGACGAATTCGCCGCCGGTCTCGGCGTCGAAGGCGGCGTCGAAAAGATGAAGGCCGAAATCCGCGCCAACCTCGAACGCGAAATCGCCGCCCGCATCGAAGCCCAGACGAAGGGCGGCGTGATGGAAGCCGTCTCGAAGACGCTCACGTTCCGCGTCCCGGCCGAAGTGCTCAACAACGAATGCGAAGCGCTCGCCGAACAGGCCATGCGCGACCTCGCCGCCCGCGGCATGGACGTCTCCAAGTTCCCGAAGCCCTCGGGCCTCGTCTTCAAGGATCAGGCCGAACGCCGCATCCGCCTCTCGCTCTTCGTCGAAAAGCTCGTCGATGAAAAGGGCATCACGGTCGCCGACGAAGACGTCCGCAAGATCGCCGAAGGCATCGCCGCTTCGTACGAACAGCCCGAAGAAGTCGTCAACTACCTCATGAACGACGCCAACCGCCGCAACAACATCGCGGGTCAGGCGCTCGAAACGAAGGTGACGGAATGGATCCTCGCGAACGCGAAGACCGAAGACGTCGCCGTCGAGTTCGACGACGTGATGGCGAACAAGTTCTGATCGGCTCCGCCGGTCTGAACGGACGGGTCCTGAAGGGATGGGGGCGTTTCCGCCCCCACGTCCGAAGGACCTACCTCGGGAGAAAGAGGCGTGCGTACTCCGTGCGTCTCTTTTTCTTTTCGGGTTGTGGAGGGCCGTGCACGCTCCCCGCAACTCGTCCATAATCCATCTTCCCGCAGTCCTCAAACTGCGGTGAAACGAACACCAACGAACCATTTCCCAAGAGAGGCCCAGATGTCCCTTGTGCCCATTGTTGTTGAGAGCTCCGGGCGTGGCGAACGCAGCTTCGACATCTACTCGCGGCTGCTGCGCGACCGCATCGTCTTCCTCAATACCGACGTGAACGACCAGTCGGCCTCGCTCATCGTGGCGCAGCTGCTCTTCTTGGAAAGCGAAGACCCGGACAAGGACATCTCGCTCTACATCAACAGCCCGGGCGGGAGCGTCTCCGCCGGGATGGCGATCTTCGACACGATGCGCTTCATCCGCCCGAAGGTGAACACGATCTGCATGGGCATGGCCGCGAGCATGGGGGCGTTCCTCCTCGCCGCGGGCGAGAAGGGCAAGCGCTACGCGCTCCCGCACTCGCGCATCATGATCCACCAGCCCCTGGGCGGCGCCGAAGGGCAGGCGAGCGACGTGGAGATCCGCGCGCGCCAGCTCCTTTTGATCAAGCGCCAGATGAACGAACTCATGGCCGAATTCACCGGCCGCACGGTCGAGGAACTCCAGCGCGACACGGACCGCGACAACTTCATGAGCGCCGAAGAGGCCCTGAAGTACGGTCTGATCGACGAGATCCTCACGCACCGCAAGTAACAAGGAATTCCGATGGCTGAACACTACTGCTCGTTCTGCGGCACGAGCGAACGCGTCGCCCGCACGCTCTATCAGGGCGACCGTGCGGGCTGCTACATCTGCGACGCCTGCGTGCGCGAGATGTTCGAAGAACTCGTCAACAAGCGCGGCGGCAAGGATGCGCACGTCCCTGCGAAGGACGCGGCGAAGCCGGGCGAGAAGCCCGCCGACGCGTCCGCGGGCTGGGACTCCTCGCAGCCGATCCCCACGCCCAAGGCGCTCTACGAGCACCTTGAGAACTACGTGATCGGGCAGGAGCGCGCGAAGCGCACGTTGTCCGTCGCCGTCTACAACCACTTCAAGCGTTTGAAGACCTTGGACGAAGGCGGCGTCGACGTCGGCGACAAGGTGGAGCTCCAGAAGTCGAACGTGCTTCT
>ENA-UPWN01000110-UPWN01000110.1-human-gut-metagenome-genome-assembly--contig:-NODE-110-length-41354-cov-9.916927_pt1 | contig 41354 bp, 33 predicted proteins | sample MGYA00250050_ERZ773377 | MGnify/ENA primary metagenome ERZ773377 (study PRJEB29103, sample SAMN06112008) | human gut metagenome | biome: human gut; feature: ankylosing spondylitis patient; material...
GACTCAGTGAAGTTGAAGTGTTTGTGATGATGCAATCTCCCCGCGGCTAGACGGAAAGACCCCATGAACCTTTACTGCAGCTTTGCATTGGACTTTGAACCGATCTGTGTAGGATAGGTGGGAGGCTGTGAAACCGGGACGCCAGTCTCGGCGGAGCCGTCCTTGAAATACCACCCTGATTTGTTTGAGGTTCTAACCTAGGCCAGTCATCCTGGTCGGGGACCGTGCATGGTGGGCAGTTTGACTGGGGCGGTCTCCTCCTAAAGGGTAACGGAGGAGTGCGAAGGTACGCTAGGTACGGTCGGAAATCGTGCTGATAGTGCAATGGCAAAAGCGTGCTTGACTGCGAGACCCACAAGTCGAGCAGATACGAAAGTAGGTCATAGTGATCCGGTGGCTCTGTATGGAAGGGCCATCGCTCAACGGATAAAAGGTACTCTGGGGATAACAGGCTGATACCGCCCAAGAGTTCATATCGACGGCGGTGTTTGGCACCTCGATGTCGGCTCATCTCATCCTGGGGCTGTAGCCGGTCCCAAGGGTATGGCTGTTCGCCATTTAAAGAGGTACGTGAGCTGGGTTTAAAACGTCGTGAGACAGTTTTGTCCCTATCTGCCGTGGGCGTTGGAAGATTGACGGGGGCTGCTCCTAGTACGAGAGGACCGGAGTGGACTGACCTCTGGTGTACCGGTTGTCACGCCAGTGGCATCGCCGGGTAGCTATGTCGGGAAGAGATAACCGCTGAAAGCATCTAAGCGGGAAACTTGCCTGAAGATAAGTCTTCCTGGAGGCTTGACCTCCCTGAAGAGTCGTTCGAGACCAGGACGTTGATAGGTCGGGTGTGTAAGCGCTGTGAGGCGTTGAGCTAACCGATACTAATTGCTCGTGCAGCTTGATCCTATAACCGTGAAGCTTTTTCTCTCTGGCTTTATGCCGGGACGAGAACTTCTGAATCAAGGGCACACAGCCCGCTTCATTTCGTTTCCGAAAGCATTCAAGATTGCCCGGTGACCATAGCGTTGTGGAACCACGCCTTCCCATTCCGAACAGGACCGTGAAACACTTCAGCGCCGATGATAGTTGGTTGTATTTCCAGTGAAAGTAGGACATCGCCGGGCTCGCCATTTCAAAACCCCTGATCTCGAAAGAGTTCGGGGGTTTTGTTTTTTGGGTTTCAATGTGGCCTCGCTGATCCCTCAAAGAAGCCGCATCGTCTAAAATCCCAATACTTTAGATCGACGGGTTCCGCCGCCTGCTGCGCGGCTTCTTCCGCGCGCCCGGTTCCCGCACACAACTCCATTCGCCCCACATGATTCTCAAACGGTCCTTCATCTCTGAGCTTACGAACAGCGCGGGCGGAGCCTTCACGGTCATGTACACGATCGTGCTCGCCGTCGGCATGGTTCAGGTGCTCAATCTTGCGGCGGGCGGACGCATCGGTTCGGCCACCGTGCTCGAGATGATCGTCTATCAGGTGCTCGGGAATCTTGCCCCTCTCATCTCGCTCACGGGCTTCGTCGCCGTGCTGATGACGATGGTGCGCTGGTGGCAGGACAACGAAATGGTCGTCTGGTACTCCTCCGGCGGCCGCTCGCTCCTCTCCTGGATCGATCCCACGCTCCGCTTCATCATTCCGATCGCCGTCCTCGTGGGCGCGCTCTCGCTCGTCGTCACGCCCTGGGCGAAGGCGCAGTCGGAACTGATCCGCGCCGAATTCAAGCAGCGCGATGAGGTGAACGCCCTCGCTCCCGGCAAGTTCATCGAAAGCATGGGCGGCCGCCGCGTCTTCTTCATCGAGAGCCTCGGCGACCGTGAGAACGAAGTGGGCCGCGTCTTCCTCGCAGAACAGAACGGCGACAAGGAAGTCGTCGTCAACGCCGCCGGCGGCAGCATCGAAGTGAACCGCGAAGGCGACCGCTACGTGGTGCTCCACGACGGCCGCCGCTACGAGACGAACCGCCAGACGGCGGAGACCCGCGTCGTCGAATTCGACAACTACGGCATGCGCCTCGACATCAAGGTCGACACGCAGCTGCGTGCGAGCCGCCTGGTTTCGCAGCCGCTCCCGCTTCTTTTGGCCGATCCCACGGCGGAGCACCAAGGCGAGCTCGCCTGGCGTCTCTCCTGGCCCCTGGTGACCTTGAACCTTGCGCTCCTGGCGCTTCCTCTCTCCTGCACGGCACCCCGCGCAGGGCGAAGCCTCAACCTCATCATCGCCGCGCTCTCCTTCATCCTGTACCTGAACGGCATCTCGATCATGCAGACCTGGATCGAACAGGAGCGGGTCGGCTTGTGGAAGGCCTTCATCGGGATTCACAGTGCGGTCTTCATCCTCGCCGTGATCCTCTTCATCCGGCGCGTCTACATGCAGCGCTGGCTTCCGGCTCCGGCCGCCCAGGCGGTCAACCGCCTGAGGCTGCGCTTCCACCGTCGTCGTGAGGGAGGCCGCTGATGAGAGTCGTCACCAAGCAGTTCACGAAGGAGGTCCTCCTGTCGACCGCCTTCGTCCTCTTCGTGCTCGTGGCCCTGTTCGGCTTCTTTGAGCTCATCCAGCAGTTGGAGGAGGTCCGCGCCGACTATCCGATCTCGCTCGCGCTGCTCCTCACTGGCCTGACGCTCCCCTTGCGCGTCTACGAGATCATGCCGATCGCGGTGCTTCTGGCCGCGGTCTACACGATGTCGCGTTGGGCGTCCACGTCCGAATTCACCGCGCTTCGCGTGGCGGGGCTCTCGCCGCTGCACCTCACCTCGGCGCTTCTCATCCCGGGGATCGTCCTCGTGGGGCTCACCTTCACGATCGGCGAATACGTCTCCCCCTGGGCGAGCCGCTATGCGCTCACGGCGGAAAGCCAGGTGCGCGACCGCGCGATCACGGCCCGGGGGTTCGATTCCGGCGTCTGGGTGCGCGACGTCGTCGAGAACGAGCGCATCCGCTACATCAACGTGAAGGCGCTCTCCGCCGCGGACCGCTCGTCGACGGGCGCCTGGCGCATGTTCGAGTACGACGCGGGCGGGAGGCTCCTGCGCATGGTGCACGCCGAGGCCGCGCGCTTTGAGCGCGGCCACGGGTGGGAGCTGCGCGACGTGCGCATCGTCGAATATCCGGAGATCGACCGCGAGGACCCGACGGCTCCTCAGGAACCGATCCGCGTGACGCAGGAGAAGGCCTACTACCTTCCGTCCGAAGTCGGTCCCGACATTTTGAACGTCATGACCTCGAAGCCCGAACACATGTCGATGCAGGACCTCGCGCGCTACATCGCGCATCTGGAATCGACGGGGCAGAGCGCGGAGCGCTACCAGGTGACGCTCTGGAGCAAGGCCTTCTACCCGGTGGCCGTCCTCGTCATGCTAGCGCTCGCGATGCCCTTTGCGTACATGAACGCGCGCTCGGGCGGTCTTGCGATCAAGATGTTCTTCGGGGTGCTGATCGGGATTCTCTTCTACGCCCTCAACAACGTCTTCAGCTACGTGGGGACGGTGAACACGTGGCCGCCGTTGGTGGCGACGTTGACGCCATCCGTCGTGATGCTCGCACTCGCCGCAGGCGCGATGTACTGGGTGGAGCACCGATAGCTCAAACGAAGAGGTCGGCCGTCCCGAGGACGACCGGCCTTTCTTTTACTTCGCCTTGGAGGCCTTGGCATCCTTCGCGGAAGTCTTCTTCGGCTTCCTGTGCGCGAGGAACGCCTTCAGCGCCCGGCCCGTGTGCGTGGCCTTCTTCGAGAGCGCCTTCGGCGTCCCTTCGCCCACGATCCGGCCGCCTCCTGCACCGCCCTCGGGACCGAGGTCGATCACGTGGTCGGCGCTCGCCACCATGTCGAGGTCGTGCTCGATCACGAGCACGGTGTGCCCGGCTTCGACGAGCCGCTCCAGGACCTCGATCAGCTTCGCGACGTCGGTCATGTGAAGCCCCACGGTGGGCTCGTCCAACACGTAGAGCGTGTGGGGGCTCGACGCCCCGCGGATCTTCGAGAGCTCATAGACCAACTTGATGCGCTGCGCTTCGCCGCCCGAGAGCGTGGGCGAAGGCTGACCCAGGGTGAGGTACCCGAGCCCCACGTCCTGAAGGAGCTGCAGGGGCCGCGCCACGGTCGGCATCGACTCGAAGAAGACGAGCGCGTCGTCGACCGACATGTTGAGGACGTCGCCGATGGTCTTCCCCTTCCAGCGGACGGCGAGCGTCTCCGGATTGAAGCGCGCGCCGCGGCAGGTCTCGCACGGGACCTGCACGTCGGGGAGGAACGCCATCTCGACCGTGCGGAAGCCCATGCCCGCACAGTCGGGGCAGGCCCCTTCGGTGCGGTTGAAGGTGAAGCGCCCGGGCCCGAAGCCGCGCTCCTGCGCGTCCGGGGACTGCGCGAAGAGGTCGCGGATCGCCTGATAGAACCCGACGTAGGTCGCGGGGCAGGAGCGCCGGGTCTTGCCGATCGGCGTCTGGTCGACTTCCAAGGCGCGCCGGATCTTTTCCACCCCTTCGATCCCGTCCGTGTGGCTCCAGGCGGGCGTTTGCCCGGGCTTCGCGTGAAGCGCTTCGGTGAGGTTGCGGAAGAGCACTTCGCGCGCCAACGTGGATTTGCCCGACCCCGAGACGCCGGTCAAGGCCGTGAGGCGTCCCAACGGGATCTCGACCTTGTCCAAGGCGAGGTTGTGCATGCGGACGTTTCGGAGCACGAGCTTCGGTGTGTCGGCCTCGACCGGGTGCCGGCCTTCACCCGTGTGGGTGAGGGGCTCGGCCAGGGCGCGGCCGGTGACGGAGTCGGGGTTCGCCGAGATCTCCTCCACCGTCCCCATCGCGCGGAGTTCGCCTCCGCGCACGCCCGCACCCGGACCGATGTCGATCACGCAGTCGGCGTGACGGATCGTCTCCTCGTCGTGCTCGACGACGAGAAGCGTGTTCCCGAGCCGGGCGAGCTCGCCCATGGCGTCGAGAAGCATCGCGTTGTCGCGCGGGTGAAGACCGATCGTCGGTTCGTCGAGGATGTAGCAGGCCCCGCGGAGCGCGGTCCCTAACTGGCTCGCCAAACGGATGCGCTGCGCTTCGCCGCCCGAGAGCGTCGGCGCGCTGCGGTCGAGCGTGAGGTAGCCGAGCCCCACGCGCTGCAGGAACCCGATCCTCGAGCGGATTTCGGCCAGAGCGTCGCGCCCGATCGCCTCTTCGCGCTCGGTGAGTCGGAGCGCTTTCAAGCGCTCCGCCGTTTCGTCCACCGTGCGGGCTTCGCACTCGTGGATGCCTTCGCCCTTCCAGCGGACGGCGCGCGCGACGGCATTCAACCTCGCGCCGTTGCAGTCCGGGCAGACCGTGCGTTCTTCATCCGGGTCCGGCGTCATGTCGCGGTCAAAGGCTTCACCCTTCTTGATCGCGTCGCGGATGCTCTTCGCGACGACGCCGTAGCCCATGCAGGTGGGGCAGACGCCGACGTTCGCGTTGTAGGAGAAGAGCCGCGGGTCGAGTTCGGGGAAGCTCCGCGCGCATTCCGGACAGGCGTTCGCCGCCGAATAGTAGTGGGAGCGCCCGGTCGCGGGATCCCAAACGGTGAGCGACTGGAAGCGCGAGGCGACCAAAGCCTCCTCCACCTTCCCGTGAATGTCGCCCTTGGGGTCCACCTCGGCGATGGGCCAGTCGATGTTGTGCTCGACCGCGCGCTTCAGGGCCGGGACCTTCTTTTCGATCGACACCCATTCGCCGTCGATCAGAAGCTCCTTGATGCCGGACGCCTGAAGGGCCTCCATTTCCTTGCGGGCGGGAGCCTTCTGGTGGCGCACCAGCGGAACGAGGAGCCGCACCGAGGCGGCGTCGCCGAACGTCTCCCGGATCGACTGCGCGATCGCCTGAGGGGACTGCGCCTCCACCGGGACGTTGCAGTCCGGGCAGTACTGCGTCCCCAGCTTCGCGTAGATGAGGCGCAGGAAGTGGTGGAGTTCCGTCATCGTCGCGACGGTGCTCCGCATGCCGCCTCGGCTCGTACGCTGTTCGATCGCCACCGTGGGCGGAATCTCGCGCACGGCGTCGACGTCCGGCACGGGCGGCGGCTGCACCATGCTGCGCGCGTAGGCGTTCAGGCTCGACAGATAGCGCCGCTGGCCTTCCGCGAAGACGATGTTGAAGGCCAAGGTCGACTTCCCCGAGCCCGAGGGGCCCGTCACGACCGTCAGCGCATTGTGCGGAATCGCGGCGGTGAGGTTCTTGAGGTTGTGCTCGCGCGCGCCTTCGACGGCGATCGCGCGCTTCTCCAAAAGGAGCGACTGCATCGAGCGGCCCATCGCGCGGGTCGGGATCGCCGGGACGCGGAAGGGTTCGCGCTTCTTTTCCAAGGGCGGCAGATTGAAGAAGCTCTCGCGGGTCGCGTCCCCCGCACGCGCGCGCCGCCAGGCGGCGAGCGCCGTGCCGGTGAGCGTGGCGGCGTCGCACATCTGGTCGGGCGTGCCCGTGAAGACGACCTGACCGCCTTCGTCGCCCCCGCCCGGACCCATTTCGATCACGTGGTCCGCGCAGTCGAGGACGTCGAGGTTGTGCTCGATCACGAGGACGGCGTGTCCGGCCTTGATGAGCTTGTCGAAGACGCCGACCAAGCGTTCGACGTCGGCGAAGTGAAGTCCCGTCGTCGGTTCGTCGAAGACGAAGAGCTTCGTCTTGGGGCGACGACGGTTCCCGAGGCTTTCGGCCAAGTGCGCGGCGAGCTTGAGGCGCTGGCGCTCCCCGCCCGAGAGCGTCGGAAGGGGCTGCCCCAGCGTGAGGTAGCCGAGCCCGACTTCACGCAGGTGCGTGAGTTTGGGCGCGAAGCCCTTGATGTCGGCGAAGGCTTCCGCCGCTTCGTCGACCGTGAGGTCGAGGATCTCGGCGATGTTGAGGCGACGGCCGTCGGCGGTCGGGATCCGGACGTTCAGCACCTCGGGGATGAAGCGCTTCCCGCCGCATTCGGGGCAGGGGAGAAGCACGTCCGAGAGGAACTGCATTTCGATCTGCTCGTAGCCGGACCCCAGGCAGTGGGGGCAGCGGCCCTTCCCCGCGTTGAAGGAGAAGTCGACCGCCTTGAAGGGCGCGCCCGTGCGTTCGGCCTCGGCGGCCAACGCGTCGCGCAGGTCGCCGTAGGCACCCACGTAGCTCACGGGGTTCCCGCGGGCGGTGCGGCCCATCGGGCTCTGGTCGACGAAGATCACGTCGTCGGGGCGCGTCCCCGTGACGACGCCCGAGGGCGCTTCGCCCGTCAGGGCCGGGACGAGCACGTCGGCGATGAGGGTCGATTTGCCCGACCCCGAGACGCCGGCGACCGCCGTCAGGCCCTTGAGCGGAAAGTCGACCCTGAGGTCGCGCAGGTTGTGCATCGTCACGTGTTCGAGCGTGAGGACGGGCGCCTCGTCCAATCCGGGCGTGCGCTCACGCGAGATGATGCGTCGGCCCGAGAGGTACTCGGCCGTGAGGGTGGTGCCCGCCAACATCTCGCGGGTGGTGCCGTTGAAGAGCACCCGGCCCCCTGCGGCGCCGGGGCCCGGCCCCAGGTCGACGATCCGTTCGCCCGCCAGCATCACCTGCGGGTCGTGTTCGACGACGACCGCGGTGTTCCCGGCCGCGACCAAGCGGCGGAGCACTCCGTTCACGCGGTCCATGTCGCGGGGGTGAAGCCCGATGCTGGGTTCGTCGATCACGAAGAGCGTGTTGACGAGGTTGGTGCCGAGCGCGGTCGTGAGGTTGACGCGTTCGACCTCGCCCCCGGAGAGCGTGCGGCCCTGGCGGTCAAGCGTCAGATATCCGAGCCCCACGTCGGTGAGAAAGCCGATGCGGGCGACCACTTCGCGGAGCACCATCGCTTCGCTCTCGTCGCGGGCGTTCGCGAGCATCCCCTCGAAGAACCCGCGCAGGCTCCCGACGGGCGCGCGCATGAGTTCGTGAATGTTGAAGCCGGGAAGCGCGTCGTAGGCTTCCGCCGGCATGTCCGTCCCCTGAGGGACGAAGCGCAATGCTCCGCGGGAGGCTTCGGGGAGGCTCTTGATCAGCGTCTCACGCGCCTCCTTCGTGCCGTAGCGCCAGGCGAGGCTCTCGGGGAGAAGCCGTGCGCCCCCGCAGGCGGGGCAGCCGTCGTAGGAGCGGTAGCGGGCGAGAAGCACGCGCACGTGCATCTTGTAGTTCTTCGTTTCCAGCCATTCGAAGTAGCGGCGGATCCCGTACCACTCGCGCTTCCAGTCGCCCTTCCAAAGGGGGGAGCCGTCGGTCACCCACCGGCGCTCCCAATCGGTGAGGTCGCGCCAGGGGACGTCGGTGCGGATCCCTTCGTTCTTCGCGCAGCGGATGAGGTCCTCCTGGCAGACGCGCTGCGTGCCGCTTCGCCACGGGCGCACCGCGCCCGCGGCGAGGCTGAGCGACTCGTCCGGGATGACCAACTTCATGTCGGTCTGAATGACGCGGCCGAACCCGCGGCAGAGCGTGCAGGCGGCGACCGGCGAATTGAAGCTGAACTTGTTGGGCGTGGGAGCGGAGAACGTGCGCCCGCACGTGGGACACACGCGCCCCTCGCGGTAGCGGGCGAGCAGTTCGTCCTCACCCTCGTCGTTCCGCACGAAGAGGAGCGCTTCGCCCGAACCCTTCTCCAAGGCGGTCGAGACCGCCTGGCGGGCGCGGGAGACCTCCACCGCGTCCGCGCGGAAGCGGTCCGCGGAAACCGTGAGGATCGTGCCGTCCTTCGTCTTCCTCCTCGCGATGATGCGGGTGAAGCCTTGGGCGGAGAGACCGTTCTCCGCGGTTTCGATCGGAAGCGTCTTCGGAACGCGCAGTTCGAACGCCCACTGGATGCGGGCGTCGGGCGCGGGGAGCCGCGCCATGGCGTCCTGCAGGATCGTCTCGGGCGTGTGCTCGGGGACCGGAATCCCACAGTGCGGGCAGAAGAGTTGGGCGTGGTGCCCGAAGAGGAGCTTCAGGTGGTCGTTCAACTCCGTCATCGTCCCGACGGTCGAGCGCGAGGTGCGGATGGCGCCCTCCTGGTCGATCGCGATCGCGGGCGGGACGCCTTCGACGGCGTCCGCCTTCGGACGGTTCATGCGGTCCAGAAACTGACGCGCATAGGGACTGAAGGTCTCCACGTAGCGGCGCTGCCCTTCGGCGTAGAGCGTGTCGAAGACGAGCGAACTCTTCCCCGAGCCCGAGAGCCCCGTCACGACGGTGAAGCTCCCGACGGGAATGTCCAGGTCGACCGACTTGAGGTTGTTCTGCCGCGCACCACGGATGCGGATGACGTTCTCATCGGGGGTGGCGCCGCGCACGGCTTCTTCGTTCTTCACGATAGTCCTCTGTGAAAATCTGCGATGTGGGATGAGCGTAGCAAATTCGGCGGACGCGCTCGCGGGATCCCCGGCGGGGAGGGGAGCGGGAAATCCCGTATGTAAGCAATTGTAAGAAATCGCCTAAACACTCTTGCCAAGTCGAAAGAACTTCTGCATAATCCAATTTCTCCAATTTACGGGGGATTAGCTCAGCTGGGAGAGCGCTTGCATGGCATGCAAGAGGTCAGCGGTTCGATCCCGCTATCCTCCACCAAGACGAAGTCCCTATCGTCTAGAGGCCTAGGACACGACCCTTTCACGGTCGGTACCGGGGTTCGAATCCCCGTGGGGACGCCAAACAAAGAAAACCCGTCAGGTCAGCGCCTGGCGGGTTTTTGGCATTTGCGGGCTCCGATAAGAGGAGCCTTCCGCGACATCCCCGACCGCGCCGGCGGTCCGGACGCTCTGGGTCGGGGTGTCGGGGCGTCGTCAGTGATGACGGCGCTTGTCGGCTTCTTCCTTGACGGAACGGCGCACGACGTCGAAGACTTCGTTGATCGCGGCCATCACGTCCATGTTCGAGCGGGAGACGACCACTTCATGGCCGCTTGCCGTCAGGGTGACCTGCACCGTAAAGGCGCCGATCGTCTGGTGACCTTCCTGCGTCACCGTGACCTTGCACGGACCGAGCTGATTGTCAAAGCGCTTCAGACCCTCCACTTCCTTCTGAACGGCCGTTTCGACGGCGGGGGAACGATTGATGCCATGAAAGACGATCTGCAGGGGCATAAATACCTCACTTGAAACACCCACGCAAACGGGGGGAGGATCCGTGTCGGACCGGTATCCCGGAGCTTGCGCCGGAGGGTTCCGGCTCCCGGAGGAAAGTCCGGGAATCCGTCCTTGTTTGATTCAAGTTTATGCCCAAACGCCCGCCGTTGTGGAGGGGTGCCCCGCGCTCTTTGTTCTAGGCTAGAAAAGGTGCATTCTCTCCGGCAAGGTTCGGGGCTCATCCCTTACAATGCGCGCATCTTCTGATTGGGGCGCGCGAAGCGGACCCGCCCGGGTCCCGACGTCGACGATTCATTAGAGGCGCGCCCTCCCGTACCCGTCCCGAATTCCGCAGCCGTCCGGCCGGCCTGGCCCGACGGCTCTTTCCTCCGTTAGGAACCACCATGGATCGCAAGTTCAAAGACAACGGCCCGCGCCGCGGCTTCAGCGACCGCCGTGAAGGCCGCTCCGACCGTTTTGAGAACCGTGACCGCGGCGAAGGCCGCTCCGACCGCTTCGACCGTTTTGATCGATTCGACCGTTCGGACCGTCAGGAACGCTCGGACCGCCGTTTCGACCGTTTCGACCGTTTCGACCGTGCGGACCGCGCCGAGCGCTCCGACCGCTTCGAGCGTTCCGACCGCCGCTCCGACCGCCGCGAAGGGTTTGAGCGCCGCGAAGGCGACTTCCGCGGCCGCCGCGAAGGCTTCGCCGGCCGCCAGGGCGGCAAGCGCTTCGAAAAGAAGGGTCCGCGCCAGGACTTCGGCGTGCGCTCCGGCCCCCGCGCCCGCGCGCTCGAAACGCGCCGCTTCGCGGACCGCAGCGACTTCGCGAAGAACGCGATGGTGCGCCTTGACGCCGACATCGCCGACTACTTCGAAAACGCCGAGGCCGTCAACAAGGTGCTCCGCATGTTCGTCGAGGCGAGCCTCCTCGTGAAGAAGCCCGAGCCCAAGGCCGAGCCCGCGATCGAACCCGAAACCGCCGCGACGCTCTTCGCGGAAACGGACCTCGAGGACGACGACGAAGCCGAATACGGCGAAGCGCTCGAGCTCGCCGAGGCTGAAGCCGAAGAAGCCGAGGAATTGGCTGAGGCCGCCGAAGAGGCCGAAGAGGCTGAAGAAGCCGCCGAAGAAGACGCGAAGAAGTCCGAATAAGGACGGCTCCGCGACACTTCGCACCGGGGCGCCCCGCACGGCGCCCGACCCCCGCGCCCGGGCCGAAAAGCCTCGGGCGCGCGGTTTTTGAGGGGCCCCGAACGAGGGTACCCGGGTCTTCGGTTCGACTCCGATGAAGGCCCTAGCCCTGAAAAGCTAATTCTTAAGGCGGATGACAGTCTTCCTCTCGTACAATGCGGGGCGAGATCCCATTACGAGGCCCGAGAGGCCTTTCGAGTGTGCCCGCGGCAACCCTGCCGGCGGCCTCATCCGATGAAGTACATCCTTTCCCTTGATCAGGGGACGACGAGTTCCCGTGCGCTGCTCTTCAACCACCGTGCGCAGGTGGTGGCCCTGGAGCAGATGGAATTCCGTCAGTTCTACCCGAGCCCCGGCCGCGTCGAGCATGACGCCGAAGAAATTTGGCGCACGCAGCTGGCCGTCGCCCGCGCGTGCCTGCGCAAGGCGGGCGTGCGCCCCGAAGAGCTCGCCGCCGTGGGCGTCACGAATCAGCGTGAAACGACGGTGATCTGGGACCGCAAGACCGGTCGCCCGATCGCTCCCGCCATCGTGTGGCAGGACCGCCGCACGTCCGAGCAGTGCGAAGCGCTCGTCACCCGCGGCCTCGAAGAGGTCGTGCAGGGGAAGACGGGTCTGCGCATCGACAGCTACTTCTCCGCGACGAAGATCGCGTGGCTCTTGGACCGCGTTCCGGGCGCGCGCGAGCGCGCCGAAAAGGGCGAACTCGCCTTCGGCACGGTCGACACCTGGCTCATCTGGAACCTCACGGGCGGCAAGGTCCACGCGACGGACGTCTCGAACGCGTCGCGCACGCTGCTCTGCGACATCCACACCTGCCGCTGGGACGACGAACTCCTTCAGATCTTCAACGTGCCCGCCGCGATCCTCCCCGAAATCCGTCCGAGCTCGGGCGACTTCGGCGTGACGGCGGAGTACCTCTTCGGGCGCACCGTGCCGATCGCGGGCGTCGCCGGCGACCAGCAGGCGGCGACCTTCGGTCAGGCGTGCTTCGCTCCGGGGTGCGCGAAGAATACCTACGGGACCGGGGGCTTTCTCCTCATGAACATCGGCGAGGAGGCGAAGCTCTCGAACCACCGCCTCATCACGACCGTGGGTTGGTCGATCGGCGAAAACCGCCCGGTCTATGCGTCCGAAGGCAGCGTCTTCATCGCGGGCGCCGTGGTGCAGTGGCTGCGCGACGGCCTCCAATTCTTCAAGAGCGCCGAAGAGATCGAAGACCTCGCGGGGAGCGTCCCCGACAACGGCGGCGTCTACCTCGTGCCCGCCTTCGTGGGCTTGGGCGCCCCGCATTGGGATGCGGACGCCCGCGGCCTCATGATCGGCCTCACGCGCGGGACGACCCGCGCGCACATCGCCCGCGCCGCGTTGGAAGGGATCGCCTTCCAGTGTGCGGAAGTCTTGGACGCGATGGGGCGCGACGCGAGGATGCCCTTGAAGGAGCTCCGCGTCGACGGCGGGGCCTCCCGCAACAACCTTCTCATGCAGTTTCAGGCGGACCTCTCCGGAGTGCCCGTCATCCGTCCCGCCATCACGGAGACGACCGCTCTCGGGGCGGCCTTCCTCGCGGGGCTCGCCGTCGGTCTTTGGGCCGACCAAGAGGAAATCTCGTCGCTTTGGCGCGTCGACCGGGTCTTTGAACCGGCGATGTCCGACGACGAACGCGACAGTTTGATGAACCAATGGGAACGCGCCGTGGGGCGCGCCCGCAAATGGAATACATGACCATGTCTGAAGTCAAGCCCATCATCCGCGCCGACGAGCTGGCGCGCCTTCGTGAAGACACCGTGTGGGACGTCGTCGTGATCGGCGGCGGCGCCACGGGCGCCGGCATCGCGGTCGACGCCGCGTCGCGCGGTTTGAAGACGGTGCTCGTCGAGGCGCAGGACTTCTCCGCGGGCACCTCGTCGCGTTCGACGAAGCTCATCCACGGCGGCGTGCGCTACATGAAGAACCCCCGCGACTGGGGTCTCGTGCGCGAAGCGCTGAAGGAACGCCGTCTCCTCATCAAGAACGCCCCGCACCTCGTGCACAGCAAGCCCTTCATTCTTCCCACGTACAAGAAGTGGGAGCGTGAATACTTCACCGTCGGTCTCGGCTTCTACTCCGCCATGACCTACGGCGGCTACGGCATCGGCCGCACGTCTTCGCTCTCGCGCGAAGAAACGATGTCGCGCCTGCCCGGCGTCAAGGCCGAAGGCCTCATGGGCGGCGTGCAGTTCTATGACGGCCAATTCGACGACGCGCGTCTGAACATCGCCCTCATGCGCACCGCGCACGAGCACGGCGCCGTCACGCTCAACTACTGCCCGGTGGTCGGCATCGACTACAAGAGCGGCTGGATTCAGGCCGTGAACGTCCGCGACGAAAAGACGGGCGAAACGATCCGCGTGCGCACGAAGATGGTCTTCAACGCCGCGGGCGCCTGGGTCGACCCGATCCGCCGCATGGTCGATCCGGAAGCGAGCACGCTCGTTCGCGTCTCGCGCGGTTCGCACATCCTTTTGGACAAGTCCTTCATGCCGGGCGAAACCGGGATGCTGATCCCGAAGACCCGCGACGGGCGCGTCCTTTTCGCGATTCCCTGGCACGACATGCTCCTGGTCGGCACGACCGACGTCGAGCAGCGCGACGCCGAGTTCGATCCGAAGGTGAGCGAAGAAGAAATCAACTTCATGATCGAAACGGCCTCGGGCTACCTTGAAAAGCCCATCACCCGCGCCGACGTGAAGGCGACCTTCGCGGGTCTGCGTCCGCTCTTCAACCCGGCCGCGACGGGGTCTGCCGGCTCCACCGCCAAGGTCTCCCGCGAACACGCCGTCATCCCCGAATTCGGGAACATGATCACGGTGACGGGCGGCAAGTGGACGGCCTACCGCAAGATGGCCGAACACGCCATGCTGGTCGCGACACTGCGCCACTTGATTGAGCCGCGCCTCTGCGTCACGAAGGACCTCCCGATCGTCAACGACGAACGCTTCGACCCGGCCGCGATCGAAGTCGAAGCCGAAAAGAGCGACGCCGCGGACGAGAAGGTCATCGCCTACGCGCTCCACTGCCGCGACTACGAAGCCGCGGTCACGGCCGAGGACGTCCTCTACCGCCGTCTGCGCCTGGGCCAGATGAATTCCGCCCGCACGGAGGCGCTCCTTCCGAAGGTCGCCGCCGCGCTCGAAGGCCGCGAATGGACGCCGGATGCGGCGCCCGAAGTCGCCGAAGCCGCGGAAGCCGTCGAAGTGACGGAAGCGGCGGAAGAAGGCAAGGACGCCTGATAAAGATGCGCGGCGCGTGAGGCGCCGCGCAAGACTTCCCGCCACGGAGCTCCCGGCATGACGTCGGGCGCTTCGCCGTTTTTGGACCCCCGCGTTTCTCCCTTTTGCGCGCGGACCCCGAAAGGACGGAGAATACGGGGCGCAACACCCGCATCTTTTCAATCCAAGGATCAAAGGACTATGGAGTACGGTTTCTGGGGCGCCCTCACGCTCATGGTGCTGATGGCGGACCCGCTCGGCAACATCCCGATCGCGCTCGCGTGCCTGAAGAACGTGCCGAACGAGCGGAAGAACATCGTCTTGGCGCGTGAGTGCGCGATCGCGATGGTGATGCTCCTTCTTGCGATGTTCTTCGGTCGGGGCGTCCTGGAGGCGATCGGGCTCTCGGACGCCGCACTCTCGATCGGGGGCTCGGTGATCGTGATGCTGATCGCGATCCGCATGGTCTTCCCGCAGGCCGAAGGCGTCTTCGGCGAGATTCCCGGGGGAGAGCCCTACATCGTGCCGCTCGCCGTCCCGGCGATCGCGGGACCCTCGACCTTGGCGACCATCATGATGCTCGCGGCTTCGGGTCCCGAGCGCATGTGGGAGTGGGCGGCGATCGTCGCGATCACGTGCGTCGTGAGCTTCTTCGTGCTGGCGTCGGCCGAGTGGATGCAGCGGCGCCTGGGTGAGAAGGTGACCCTCGCGATCGAGCGTCTGACGGGCCTCATCCTCGCGATGATGGCGACGCAGATGTTCCTCTCGGGGCTCGAATCCTACATTTCCCGCTTCATGCCGGCGGCGGGCTGAGTTCGGCCCAAGGCCGGCCGGGGCGGAGAAAGCGCCCCGGCGCCCGGAGGGAATCGAAAAAACAGGGCGTGTCTGTGGACACGCCCCTTCTTTTATGGGTAAAATCCGCTCCCTGACTTTGTGTCGCGGATTGCTTACCCCATCGTTTTTCCACTGGCGCCGCGGCTTCAAACAGAGTCGGAACAAACCTTATTCATTTCGGCGCGCCGCTGTCGCCGGGCCCTCAGGCTCCGCTCGGTTGCGTCGGATTTTTTGTTTTTATCGTCCCATCGGCCGCGTGCGCGACAAAGAAGCGGCGCCATCCGCTGCGTCCGGCGACGGGATCTTACTTTTAGGTGAACGCAATGAAGACCTTCTCGGCCAAGCCGCTTGAGGTTAAGCGCGACTGGTTCGTGGTCGATGCCAGTGACAAGGTGCTCGGCCGTCTGGCCAGCGAAATCGCTCTGCGCCTGCGCGGCAAGCACAAGCCCGAATTCACGCCCCACGTCGACACCGGCGACTTCATCGTCGTCGTGAACGCCGACAAGCTCGTCCTCTCCGCCGAAAAGGCGTCGAAGAAGACGTACTACCGCCACACGGGCTACCCCGGCGGCATCTATGAAACGACCTTCCAGGAAATGCAGGCGAAGCACCCGGGCCGCGCGCTCGAAATCGCCGTCAAGGGCATGCTTCCGAAGGGTCCCCTCGGCTACGCCATGATCAAGAAGCTCAAGATCTACGCCGGCGCCGAACACCCGCACACCGCCCAGCAACCCAAGGTCCTCGACCTCTAATTCCCTGAGAAGGCATTCAAGATGATCGGTAACTACAACTACGGCACCGGCCGTCGCAAGAGCTCGGTCGCCCGCGTCTTCATCAAGCGCGGTACGGGCAAGATCGTGATCAACGGCCGTTCGCTCGACCAGTACTTCAACCGTGAAACCGGCCGCATGATCGTCATGCAGCCCCTCCAGCTCACGGAAAACGTCGAAACGTTCGACATCATGGTCAACGTTTCCGGCGGCGGTGAATCCGGCCAGGCCGGCGCCGTCCGTCACGGCATCACCCGCGCGCTCATCGACTACGATGAAGGCCTCAAGGCCGTTCTTTCGAACGCCGGCCTCGTCACCCGCGACGCCCGTGAAGTCGAACGTAAGAAGGTGGGTCTGCGCAAGGCCCGCCGCGCCAAGCAGTTCTCGAAGCGCTAACCGCTTCGCCGAACCGGCAGCAACAGAAACCGCCGCGAGCTCACCGCTCCGGCGGTTTTTTGTTGCACCTCGGAGGCACGACGCCCGATGCGGATCGTGTAGGATAGTCTCCTCAGCAAAATCAACATCCGGAGGCCGCGCCCGGACACCCCCGGCGGAGCCGATGAGCCCCGCGCCCTCCGACATCCCGAGAGATTCCAAATGACTGAACAGACCCAGACGACGGCCGCTCAGGAAGAAGTTCCCGAGCTCATGCCCGATCCGATCAACTTCACCGACGCCGCCGTGGCGAAGGTGAAGGCGCTGATGGACGAAGAGGGGAACCCCAACCTGAAGCTCCGCGTCTTCGTGCAGGGCGGCGGCTGCGCCGGCTTCCAGTACGGCTTCACGTTCGACGAAGCCCAGAACGAAGACGACGCCGTGATGGAAAAGGGGGGCGTGACGCTTCTCATCGACTCGATGAGCTACCAGTACCTCGTCGGCGCCAAGATCGACTACAAGGAAGATCTCTCGGGCGAACAGTTCGTGATCGACAACCCCAACGCCGTCACGACGTGCGGCTGCGGGTCGTCCTTCTCGGTCTGAGGAAGACGAAGGACGAAGGGGCCTCCTGACGAGGCCCCGCAGGCGGCTCAGTTCGCCGGATAGAGGGCTCCGAGGATTCGGGGCCCTTTTGCATGGGTGACGGCGGGGAGGTTCCCGGGCGTCTTCGTGAGGAACGCGTCCGCGAGCCAGGCGAAGGCCGCGCCTTCGACCATCATCGGGTCGAGCCCGGCCTCGGCCGTGCTCCCGAAGGAGAGCTCGGGCGCCGCGTCGCGCAGGCGCGCCTCCAGGGCCGCCATCATGACGGGGTTGAGCGCCCCGCCCCCGCAGACGAAGAAGCGCCGCAGCCCCGGCATGGCCTTCAAGGCCGCCTCCGCCGCCGTGCGGGCGGTGAGCATCGTGAGCGTCGCCGCCACGTCTTCGTGGCGGAGGCTCTGGGCCGAGGGGTGGCGGAGCTTCTCTTCCAACCACGCGGGCGAGAAGTACTCGCGGCCGGTCGACTTCGGAGGGGGAAGTGTGAAATAGGGGTCGGCCAAAAGATGCGCGAGCCAAGCGTCCGACACGCACCCCGTCGAGGCGACGCGGCCGGCGTCGTCGAAGGGGCGCCCGAAGTGCGTGCGCATCCAATGGTCGAGGAGCATGTTCCCGGGGCCGGTGTCGAACCCGGTGACGGGGGCCTCGTCCCCCGCAACGGGCACGAGCGTCACGTTGGCGATGCCGCCGATGTTGAGAAGCGCCGTCGGCAGGTCGCCTCCGAACATCTTCGCGTGGAAGGCGGGCACCAAGGGGGCGCCTTCCCCTCCGGCCGCGACGTCGCGGCTACGGAAGTCCGCGACGACGTCGATTCCGGTGAGCTCCGCGAGGAGCGCCGGGTGGTTGAGTTGAATCGTGAAGCCCCGCTGCGGGCGGTGGCGGATCGTCTGACCGTGGCTCCCGATCGCGTCGACCGCGCCGCGCGTGAGGCCCGTGGTCCGGAGGAGCGCTTCAATGACTTCCGCCCCGTGGCGCGCGAGCGCCACCGAGGCGTCTCCCATGCGTTCGATCTCGTCGGGGGCGTCGCCCAGGGCGAGCGAGAGGAGGTCGCGGCGTAGCGCGTCGGTGAAGGGCAGGTGCGCGTGCCCCAGCACCTCCGTCCGGTTTCCCGGACCGAACCTCACCATGACGGCGTCTTCGCCGTCGAGGCTCGTGCCGGACATGAGGCCGATCGTGGTGCGGATGTCGTTGGGCATGGGGCGGATCCTCGCTTTCGGGGCGGCGGCGCGAAGGCGCTCAAAGCCTTACGCGCCCTTGTCCATTTCGGTCGGGACGGTGCGTCCGGCCTTTTCGTCTTCGAGCGCCTTCTGGTCGGCGCGGCGGACTTCCGCTTCGCGCTCGGCCTCTTCGCGGTCGGCGCCGGCCTCCGCCGCCTTCTCGGCTTCGGCGTCGCGAAGCGCCTTTTCGCGCTTGATCTCCGACGGCAGCGCCTCGCCTTCGCTCTTCGCGGCGGCGTCGAACCGTTCGCCGTAGAGGACGGCCCGGGCGCGAAGGAGCGCGGTCTGGTAGGGCGAGAGGTTTTCCGTGTCGGGAAGATCCGCCGTCTTGGGGTTCACCTGCACGCCGTCGATCATGAGTTCGTAGTGAAGGTGCGGGCCCGTCGCCAGCCCCGTCATCCCGACGTAGCCGATCACCTCGCCCTTTTCGACGCGGCGGCCGACGCGCATCCCGCGCGCGACCTTCGACATGTGGGCGTAGACCGTCGTGCGGCCCGCGCCGTGGTCGATCTTGATGTAGCGGCCGTACCCGCGCGCTTCGTAGGCGATGGTGCGGATCACGCCGTCGGCGGCGGCGAAGATGCGCGAGCCCGTGGGCGCGCGCAGGTCGGTGCCGTTGTGGGCGCGCAAGACGCCTGTGACGGGGTGACGGCGCAAGGGCGAAAACTCGCTGCTCACGTCTTTGACGTCCAAGGGGACGCGCATGAAGGTTTGCGACGCCGACCGGCCGTCAAGCGTATAGAACCCAGCCGCCTGCCCGCTCGTGAAGCGGAAGGCTTCGGAGACTTCGTCCCCACGGACGATCTGCACGGCGAGCAGGTCGCCGTTCCTGACGAAATTCCCGTCCGCGAACTCCTTCGCGTAGACCAGGCGGATGCGGTCGCCCTGCTTGAGGTCGTTCACCGGGTTGCGGCCCCCTTCCCAAACGTTTTGGAGCGACTCCGCCACGTTGGGCGGAATCCCCATCGTGCGGACGGTTTTGGCCCAGGACTTGTCGAACGACCCCGAGAGCAGCGTCTCTTTGGCTTCGAACGTGTAGGGGAGCGTGCGCACCGTCAGGTCTTCGCCTTCGCGGAGCACTTCGACCGTGCGGCCGTCGCCGGAAGAAGGACCTTCAAGGTAGAGCCGGAGGTACGCGAGCCGCCCGCTCTCATACGTTCCCGCCGAGACGAACTGCCCGCCCTGCGGGAGCACGATCGCCTGCGCTTCGGGCGTGCGGCGCACGAAGGCCGCCGCCTGCGCGTCGCGGATCCCGAGCTCGGAAAAGAGCGAGAGGAAGGTTTCGCCGGTGCGGACGAGGGTCGACGCGGTGCGGATGTTCGAGCGGTCCGTGAGCGCTGCGACGGTCTTGGAGAGGTCCGGGGGCGTCACCGCCACGGTGCGCACCGCCGAGGGACTCTCGGCGGATTCCAAGGAGGGCCCCAAAAGAAAGACCGCGCCCGCCGCCGCGGCGACGCCGCCCACCATCCCGGCCAGCACGGACCAGCGCGCGCGGGCGCGCGAAATCGGCGCGCGCTTCTGCGCGAGCATGTGGCGCTGCCAGTGAAGGTAGGCCGAGCCCACGCTTCTCAGGCTGTTCGCGATGATCGACGGTCCGGTCATGGGAGGTTGCTATTAGGCGGCGTGATGCAAAACAGCGCTCATTGTATCAACGGGGCGGCGAGATCCCGCGTACGGACGGGGTTTTGAGGGGGCGCGGAAACACTTCGTGTTAAAGTGCGTGAACGGCCGCAGGGGGCTCGACGATGCGCCCCCGCCATGCGGCGAGACCTGGATAGAGAACAAAATGACTGACAAGAAGTTTCCCGTCACGGACGAGATCCGTGAGGCGATGGCGTTGATCCGCCGCGGTACCGACACGTTCCTCATCGAAGAGGAGTTCGAACAGAAGCTCGCGCGCTCCAAAGCGACGGGTGAGCCGCTTCGCTGCAAGCTGGGGTTGGACCCCACGGCTCCCGACATTCACATCGGGCATACGGTGGTGCTCAATAAACTGCGCCAGCTGCAGGACCTTGGGCACCAGGTGATCTTCCTCGTGGGCGACTTCACCGCCGCGATCGGCGATCCGTCGGGCCGCAACGCGACCCGTCCGCCGCTCTCGCGCGAACAGATCGAAGCGAACGCCCAGACCTACCTCAATCAGGCCGGGATGGTGTTGGACCTCGAACGCACCGAAGTCCGCTACAACTCCGAATGGAGCAACGCGCTCGGCACGACGGGCCTCATTCAGCTCGCGAGCCGCTACACGCTGGCGCGCCTCTTGGAGCGCGACGACTTCGCGAAGCGCTACGCCGAACAGCTCCCCATCGCCATGCACGAGCTTCTCTATCCGCTCATGCAGGGCTACGACTCGGTCGCCTTGAAGGCCGACCTCGAGTTGGGCGGCTCGGACCAGCGCTTCAACCTCCTGGTCGGGCGCGAACTTCAGCGCCAGTACGACCAGGAACCGCAGTGCATTCTGACGATGCCGCTCCTCGTGGGTCTCGACGGCGTCGTGAAGATGAGCAAGAGCAAGCACAACTACATCGGGATCACCGACGCCCCGAACGACATGTTCGGGAAGGTGATGTCGATTTCCGACGACCTGATGTGGAACTGGTACGACCTCCTGTCGCTGCGCGGTAACGACGAAATCGCGACGCTTCGCCGCGAATGCGCCGAAGGCCGCAACCCGCGCGACGCGAAGGTGCTGCTCGCCAAGGAAATCGTCACGCGCTTCCACAACGCTTCCGCCGCGGACGCGGCGGAAGCCGAATTCAACAACCGCTTCCGCGCGGGCGCGGTGCCGGACGACATCGAGTCCGTTGAGGTCGAATCGGTCGACGGCCAGATCGGCGTCGCCGCGATGCTCAAAGCCGCCGGCATGGTCGAATCGAACGGCGAAGCCAACCGCAACATCGATCAGAAGGGCGTGCGCATCAACGGTGAGACCGTCACCGACCGCGGCCTGAAGATCAAGGCGGGCGAAACGCTCACCGTGCAGGTGGGCAAGCGCCGTTGGAAGAAGATTACGGTGAAGTGACGTGATCGTCCTGCTGCAGCGCGTCGACGGCGCTTCGGTCGACGTGGTCAAGGAGACCGGCGTCCGCCGTACGGGCGAAGTCGCCCGCGGGTTTCTCGCGCTCGTCTGCGCGGAGCCCGGCGACGGGGCCGAAGCCGTCCGAAAGCTCGCCCGCAAGACCGCGAAGCTTCGCGTCTTCGAGGACGAAGCCGGGAAGATGAACCGCTCGGTCGCCGACGTGGGCGGGCGGGTGCTCGCCGTCTCGCAGTTCACGCTCGCCGCGGACTGCATGAACGGGAACCGCCCGAGCTTCTCGGGGGCGGCCGGTCCCGAAGAGGGACTCGCGGGCTTCAACGCGTACGTCGAGGCGCTGCGCGCCGAAGGCGTTGACGTCGAGACCGGCGAATTCGGCGCGCACATGCGCGTTTCGCTCGTGAACGACGGCCCCGCGACCTTCTGGCTCCGGATGCCTCCGGCCTGAGCGCACGGGAAGCCGTCCGGCCGGCGCCGACAACAAGCGGTCTGTCTCCCGCAGCGGAGACGGGCCGTTTTTTTTCTAAGTCTTTCAGCCGATTCGGATCCCGCATTTCTCCGGGTACACTCGGAAGGACTTGGGTCGGCTTCCTTTGGCCGACCGCGCGTTTTTTTCCGGAGGTCTTCCCATGGAGCTTCGCTCGACGTCCTTTGATTCCTACGGCTTCATCCCCGAACGCTTCGCCAACGGCCGCATGGCCCCCTCGGGCGAAACGGTGAAGGGTGAGAACCTTCTCCCGCAGCTCGCCTGGGAGGGCGTCCCCGAAGGGACGAAGACGTTCGTCCTCTGCTGCATCGACGACGACGTGCCGACGGGGTGGAACGACCGGGACCTCTCGGGCGAAATCCCCGCCTCGCAGCCGCGCCGCCGGTTCGTGCACTGGGTGCAGGCGAACGTCCCCGCGGACGTGCGCGAAGTCGCGGAAGGCACCGGCCGCCGCGACGTGCCGGGCGCGGCGGGCCTGAACGACTACGTTTCGGGCGACGCTCCTGAGGCCGACGGCACGGGATTGGGCTACGACGGCCCGCGCCCGCCTTTCTTCGACGCCCGCTGGCACGTCTACCGCTGGGTGGTCCTCGCGCTCGACGTCGAGCTCGTGCTTCCCGCCGTCTTCCGTTTGGCCGACGTGGAGGCCCTCGTCAAGGGGCACGTCCTCGGCACGGCCGAAGTGAGCGGCCGCTACACGCTCAACCCGCGGCTTCGTCCCGCGGGCTGATGCCCGGGAGCGCATCAAGCGCACCGCACCGAACAGAACCGAATTCGACTTTTCAAACTTCTGGAGGATTCCCCATGAATCATCCCGCCGGGGGCTTCGACGCCCCGATCAACCGTCCCGGCGTGATCGAAGCGCAGGACGCCGAGGTCTTCGCCGCCATTGAAGCGGAACGCGCCCGTCAGGAAGCGCACATCGAGCTGATCGCCAGCGAAAACTACGCCTCGCCCGCGGTGCTCGCGGCGCAGGGGTCGGTGCTCACCAACAAGTACGCCGAGGGCTACCCCGGCCGCCGCTACTACGGCGGCTGCCAGTACGTTGACGTCGTCGAAGAGCTCGCGATCGCGCGTGCGAAGAAGCTCTTCTGCGAACCCGCCGGGGTCGAGATGGCCGTGAACGTGCAGCCGCACTCGGGCGCGCAGGCGAACCTCGCCGCGTACTTCGCGGTGTTGGAGCCGGGCGACGTGATCCTGGGGCTCTCGCTCGCCGAAGGCGGGCACCTGACGCACGGCATGCGCCTGAACCTCTCCGGCCGCTACTACCAGGCGGAAGCCTACGGCCTCAACGACCGGGGTGAGATCGACTACGACGCCTTGGAAGAAAAGGCGATGGCGATCCGCCCGAAGCTCATCGTCGCCGGGGCGAGCGCCTATTCGCTCGCGATCGACTTCGAGCGGTTCGGCCGCATCGCGCGCGCCTGCGGCGCGCTCCTCATGGTCGACATGGCGCACTACGCGGGTCTCGTCGCGGCGGGCGTCTATCCCTCGCCCTTCGGCCACGCCGACATCGTGACGACGACCACGCACAAGACGCTCCGCGGTCCGCGCGGCGGCCTGATCTTCATGCGCCCGGATCTGGAGAAGAAGATCAACAGCGCGGTCTTCCCGGGCACGCAGGGCGGTCCCCTCATGCACGTCATTGCCGCGAAGGCGGTGGCGCTGGGCGAAGCGCTCCAGCCCGAATTCAAGGCCTACCAGACGCAGGTGAAGGCGAACGCCGCCCGCATGGCGGAAGTGCTCTCCGCGCGCGGCTTCCCGATCGTCTCGGGCCGCACGGAAAGCCACGTCATGTTGGTCGACCTGAGGGGCCGCCCCGTCACGGGGAAGGAAGCCGAAGCGCGTCTTGGCGCCGCCAACATCACGGTGAACAAGAACTCCATCCCGGGCGACCCCCTCCCGCCGATGGTCACGTCGGGCATCCGCATCGGCACGCCCGCGATGACGACCCGCGGCTTCGGCCTGGAAGAGGCCGAAAAGGTCGCCAACTGGATCGCGGACCTTCTGGATGCGCCGGAGTCGGACGACGTGCTCGCACGCGTCAAGGCCGAGGTGGCGGAACTCACCGCGAAGTTCCCGGTCTACATGGGCGGCTGATCAACCGCCGCCTCCGCCGGGGTGCGCCCCGGCTCGTGGCGCAGACGAGCGGACGAAGGGCGTCCGGCCGAAGGGCCGGGCGCCCTTTTGACGAGGCGCGACACCTACGCGTGGTTCTTCCTTCACGTCCCGACTACCACGCGTGGTATCCCGGCGGGGCCTGCGCTAAACTTGAAGGCCTCCCATCCGAGGAACCGCCCATGCGTTGTCCCTTCTGTCAAAACCCCGCCACGAGCGTCACCGATTCGCGCTCACCCGAGACCGGCTCGGTGATCCGCCGTCGGCGTCAATGCCCGCGCTGCAAGAAACGCTTCACCACGTTTGAACGCGTCATCTTCAACATGCCCTGGGTGGTGAAGAAGGGCGGGGGCCGCATGGAATACGACCGTGCGAAGCTCTACGCCTCGATCGCGCTGGCGCTCCGGAAGCGCCCGGTCTCGCCCGACCGCATCGACGAGGCGGTGGACCGCATCGAGCAGGCATTGATGCTCTCGGGCGAGCGAGAGGTCCGCTCGAACCGCATCGGCGAATTGGTTTTGGAAGCCTTGAAGCACCTCGACACCATCGCCTACATCCGCTTCGCCTCGGTCTACTTCAACATCAACGATCCGGAAGCCTTCATCGACATGATTCATCAGGCGGTGCGGGAACGAAACGAAGGGACGTACGAACCGTGACGGACGCAGAACAGGAAATCGACGCCTCCCGGCCGGTCTTTTCCGCCGAGGATGAGCGGGCCATGCGGCGCGCGCTGGAACTCGCGCGCCTGGCGCGCCCGATTTCGCCCCCGAATCCGTCGGTGGGCTGCGTCATCATGCGCGCGGGCGAAGTGCTGGGTGAAGGCTTCACCCAGGAAACGGGCGGCCCGCACGCCGAAGTCTGCGCGATGCGGGACGCCATCGCCCGCGGGCACACGTTGGAGGGCGCCACGGCCTACGTGACGCTTGAGCCCTGCTCCCACTACGGGCGCACGCCTCCCTGCGCGTTGGCGCTCATCAACGCGGGGTTCGCGCGCGTCGTCGCGGCCGTGCTGGATCCCAATCCGCAGGTGGCGGGTCGGGGCCTCAGGATGCTGCGCGACGCCGGGATCAAGGCTGAATGCGGCCTATTGGAGGCGGAAGCCCGGGCGGAGAACGCCGGGTTCCTCACCCGCATGACCCGCGGCACCCCCTGGGTGCGCATGAAGGCGGCGGCGACCTTGGACGGCCGCACAGCGTTCTTGGACGGCCGCTCGCAGTGGATCACGGGCCCGGCCGCGCGTGAAGACGGCCACCGCTATCGGAGCTGGTCCGGCGCGGTGCTGACCGGGATCGGCACGGTTCTGGCGGACGACCCGCAGATGAACGTGCGTCTGCCCGACCGGCCCGTGGAGACCACCCGGCAGCCCCTTCGCGTCGTCGTCGACGGACGGATGAAGACGCCTCCCTCGGCGAAGATCCTTCATACGCCGGGCGGCGCCGTCTGGATCGTCGCGGCGAAGGACGACGAGGGCAAGCGCGCGGCGCTCGAAGCCGTCGGCGCCAAAGTCGTCGTCCTGCCCGACCCGAACAATCCCGAACACGTCGACCTCGCGGCGCTCATGCGCATGTTGGGCGGGGCGGAAGTGAACGAAGTCCACGTCGAAGCGGGGGCCGGTTTGAACGGCGCGCTCCTCGACGCGGGGCTCGTCGACGAACTCATCATCTATCAGGCGCCATGCTTCTTCGGGGAGGGCCTCCCCGTCGCGGCGGTGGCGCGCCCCGAATCCCCCGGCGCGGCGCCGCGCTGGAAGACCGTGAGCGCGGACGTGCTCGCGGGCGGGGACATCCGAATCATCTGTAGGAGAAACTGACGCCATGTTTACCGGCATCATTCAAGCGGTCGGCAAAGTCCGCGAACCCGAACCCCTCGGCAACGGCGTGCGCCTCACGATCGTCGCCCCCGACCTGGGGCTGGAAGACGTGAAGGTGGGCGACTCGATCGCCGTCAACGGCGCCTGCATGACGGTCGTCGAGAAGACCGACAAGGAATTCAAGATCGACGTCTCGGCCGAGAGCCTCTCGAAGACGACGGGCCTCGACACGTTCGGCGAAGTGAACCTTGAAAAGGCGATGCGTTTGGGCGACCGCGTCGACGGCCACCTCGTTTCCGGCCACGTCGACGGCGTGGGCCAGGTCGAATCGATGGAGCAGATCGCGGAATCCTGGAAGCTCGTCATCCGCGCCCCGAGGAAGCTCTCTCCGTATCTCGCCTACAAGGGGTCGATCACGGTGAACGGCGTCTCGCTCACGATCAACTCGGTCGAAGACACCGCTTTGGACACCTTGGTTTCGATCAACCTCATCCCGCACACGGTCGAGGTGACGACCTTGAAGAACCTCAAGGCCCAGAGCTACGTCAACCTTGAAATCGACCTCATCGCCCGCTACTGCGAGCGCATGATGAGCCTCAAGGACGAAGACTCGCTCTTCTGAGGCTGAAGGCGCCCCACGGGGCGCCGTTTCAGCGGGCAAAGCGCCCCGCAAACGCGCTAAAATGGAGAGTCCGATGGGGCGGGATGCCTTGTCGGACTTTTCAATTGAATTCCTCGCCCGGAGCGCCGGTTCGCGCCCGGGCACCTCAGGAGACATCCATGGCTGTTGACATTGTTCCCACCTCGTTGGACGGCACCGATCTGCGCATCGGCATCGTGGTGGCCCGCTTTAACGAATACGCCGGCCGCGGTGAGTTCGAAGCCTGCATGGACGAACTCCGCAAGCTGGGCGTGCAGGATGAGGACGTCACGAAGGTGAGCGTCCCGGGCGCCCTGGAAATCCCGTTTGCGCTCCAGAAGCTCGCGGGCACCGACGAATACGACGCCCTCATTGCCTTGGGCGCCGTCATCCGCGGCGAAACGTACCACTTCGAACTCGTCTCGAACGAGTCCGGCGCCGGCATCACGCGCATCGCGCTCGACTACGGCATCCCGATCGCCAACGGCGTGCTCACGACCGAAAACGACGAACAGGCTCAGGAACGCCTCGACATGAAGGGCCGCGACTGCGCCCGCTGCGCCGTCGAAATGGCGAACCTCGCGAAGGAATTCGTCCAGGTCGACGACTTTGACGGCGACGAGGAGTAAGCATGACGGAGAAGGTTCATCCGACCCGCCGCCAGCGTTCGCCCCGTCATCTCGCTCGCATCTTCGTGCTCCTCGGGCTCTACCAGTGGCTCGCGGACAAGACGCTCACGGCCCTGCAGATCGAAGAGCACCTGGGCGGCCTCATTCACGACGAGGGCGAACAGCTCGAAGGCTGCGACATCCTGCCTTCGGACTTCGAGCACTGCGACCGCGAACTCTTCCGTGAACTCCTCACGGGGATCCTCGCGCAGGCCGACGTGGTCGAAGGGACCTTCGCGCCCTTCGTGGACCGTGACCTGAAGCGCGTCTCGCTCGTGGAGCATGCCGTGCTCTACGTCGGGAGCTACGAGCTTCTGCGCTGCCCGCAGACGCCCTGGCGCGTCGTTCTCAACGAAAGCGTCGAGCTCGCGAAGGAATTCGGGAGCGGCTACCGCTTCACGAACGCCGTTCTGGAGCGCGTCGCGCGCGAAGTCAGGAAGGACGAAGTCGGCGCCGAGACGCCCGCGTCCTGACGTCCGTCGGGACGGGACGCACGCCCGCCGAACGTTTTGAAGAAAGGCCGTCCGAAGACCGGGCGGCCTTTTTCCAATGAAAGGAGGCTTGGGTTATGACCCAACGCGGTGAATTTCAGATCATCGAACAGTTCTTCACGCACGCGCCCTTCGGCGCGTGGACGAGCCAGGGTCCGGGGGACGACTGCGCGCTGATCGACATCGGCGGCCGCCGCATCGCGGTGACCTGCGACATGGCGGCCTTGGGGACGCACTTTCTCCCCGACGCCGACCCCGAGGACGTGGGCTACAAGGCGTTGGCGGTGAATTTGTCCGACCTCGCCGCCGCGGGGGCGGTCCCCCGCGCGTTCTTTCTTTCCATCGGGCTCCCCCGCCGCGACGACGGGTGGCTCGCCGACTTCTCCCGCGGGATGATGGCCCTGGCGCAGAGCACGGGCTGCGCACTCCTTGGAGGCGACACGACGCGGACTCCTGAAGTCGCCGACGGGCGGCATTCCCCCGCCGTCATCAGCATCACGGCGATGGGGGACCTCCCCGAAGGGAAGGGCCTCACCCGCGCGGGCGCGAAGCCGGGCGACGACGTCTGGGTCTCGGGCACGGTGGGGGACGCCTACGCGGCGCTCCGCTGCCGCCAGGGGCACTGGGACGCGATGCCCGACGCCCTCCCGCAGCTCTACGCCCGCATGGACCGCCCGGTGCCGAGGTTGGCCCTCGGCCAGGCGCTCCTTGACGTCGCGACGGCCGCGGCGGACGTCTCCGACGGGCTCCTCGCCGACCTCGGGCACATCCTCGACCGCTCGGGGGTTTCCGCCGAAATCGATTTCGACCTCGTGCCCCGCTCGACCGCGTTGCGGTCGATGACGCCCTTGCGCCAGCGCGAAGCGGCGCTCTCCGGGGGCGACGACTACGAATTGGTCTTCACGGCACCGGCCGAACTTGCCGACCGCGTGCGCGCGATCGGCGTCGCAACGAACACCCTCGTCACCCGGATCGGCCGCATTGAAAAGCGCACCTCGACCGCGCTCGTCGTCCGCTCGGGCGAAGGGCTTCTTCCCATCACCGCGGGGTTCGACCACTTCGCGGCGGAGGAAGCCTGATGGCGGCGGATCTCAAAGCCAAATACGGGGCGGCGTCCCCCACGCGGAAGCATCCCTTCACGCTCAGATTCTGCTGGTCCTCGCCCGCGACGGTGCTCGCCACCTTCGGGGGCGCGGGCGCGATGCGCCCGGGCCCGGGGACCTGGGGGACGCTGGCCGGGGCGGTCGTCTTCGCGGTTTTCGCTTCCGTCGTCCCGACCTGGGGTTGGGTGGCGCTCGCCGTCCTTTTCTGCGTCTTGGGAGCGTTCGCCGCCGACGCGGTGGCTGAGAAGACCGGGATTGAGGACCACGGCGGCGTCGTCATCGACGAGGTCGTGGCCGTGTGGCTCGTCTGCGCGTTCGTGCCCGCCGGGTGGCCGTGGTGGGTCGCGGCCTTTGCGGCCTTCCGCGTCTTCGACATTCTGAAGTTCTGGCCCGTCTCCTGGTTGGACCGCCACATGAAGAACGGCTGGGGCGTCATGATCGACGACCTCTTTGCGGCGCTTTATGCTTGGCTCACGATCCGCATCGCGGCGGCGCTTTTGGGTTTCTGGCCCGTCTGAGACCGACAGCGGCGGAACCACGCCGAGACGACCAAGCAACCACGCACACGACCACGCACACGAAGGAAAGGACCCGAGGAAGGACCATGGACGAACTGAGACACCAGACGGCATTGGCGGCGGCGCTCGCCGGCGAAACGGCGCGCGAGCGCGGGCACGTCTTCGCGACGGCGGAGAGCTGCACGGGAGGCCTCGTCGCGGCGTCCTTGACCGACGTCGCGGGCTCCTCCGCGTGGTTCGACCGCGGGTTCGTGACGTACGCGACCGTCTCGAAGACGGAGCTTTTGGACGTTGATCCGGACGAGATCGAACGCGAAGGCGTCGTGAGCGAAGCGGTCGCCCGCGCGATGGCGCGGGGTGCGCTGGCGAAGAGCAGGGCGACGCTTTCCGTGGCGCTCACCGGCGTCGCCGGTCCCACGGGCGGCACGCCCGAAACGCCCGTCGGCACGGTCTGGATCGGTTGGGGTGAGAAGACTCCCGAAGGGGAGATCGTCACCGCGGCGCGACGGATTCTCGTGACAGGGAGCCGCGACGCGGTGCGTTGGGGCGCGGCCCGTACGGCGCTCCAGGGGCTGATCGCCATGATGGGCGGGGTCAACCCCGCCACCATGCCCTGCGAATTCGACTAAATTCGACCTTACGCGTCCCCGTGTCGGGGACGCCCTCACGAGACTCCGGGAAGATCTATGTCGGGTTGGTTCGACGTCCTCATCCTTTTTCTGCTGATCGGGCTGAACGGTTGGTTCGCGCTCTCCGAGATCGCGCTTGTCACGAGCCGCCGCGTGCGTCTGCAGGTCCTTGAAGACGACGCCGCGCCGGGCGCGGCGCGCGCCAAGGAGCTGAACGCCGACCCCACGCGCGCGCTCTCGACGATTCAGGTCGGGATCACCTCGATCGGGATCCTCTCGGGGATCGTGGGCGAGTCGGCGCTCGCGCGCCCCGTGGCGGATTGGCTGGTGTCGCTCGGCATGAACGCCGAGACGGCCTCTGGGGTCGGGATCGTGCTCGTCGTCGTGCTGGTCACGTACTTCTCGATCGTCCTGGGGGAACTGGTCCCGAAGCGCATCGGCCAGCTGGCGCCCGAGAAGATCGCCTGCCGCGTCGCCGGTCCCATCCACATGCTGAGCGTCGTCGCGGCGCCGTTTGTTCACCTTCTCTCCGTCTCGACCGCGCGGGTGCTCCGCGCGATCGGCGTGCGTGAGGGTGAGGAAGCGGGCGTCACCGAAGAGGAAATCCACGCGATGATCGACGAGGGCGAGGAGAGCGGCGTCATCGAGACGGCCGAGCGCGACATGGTGCGGAACGTCTTCCGCTTGGACGACCGCCAGGTGGGGAGCCTCATGATCCCGCGCGCCGACATCGAGTGGATCGACCTCGAAGACCCGGTCGAGACCAACATCGAGAAGATCCGCACGTCGGCCCGCTCGCGGCTCCCCGTCTGCGAAGGGTCCTTGGACAACGTGAAGGGCTTCTGCTCGACGAGGACGCTTCTGCAGCAGATCATCGACCACGGGCGCGCGGACTTCGCGCAGAGCCTCGCCCCCATCAGCTACGTGCCGGAATCGATCACCGGGATGGAGCTCCTCGAACACTTCCGCCGCACCGACATGCCGATGGCGCTGGTGGTGGACGAATACGGCGAGGTGCAGGGGCTGGTGACGCCCCGCGACGTCCTGGAAGCGATTGCGGGCGAATTCAAGCCGGAAGAACCGGGCGACGCCTGGGTGAGCCGCCGCGAGGACGGTTCCTGGCTGTTGGACGGGGTGATCCCCGTCCCCGAATTGAAGGACGTTCTTCACCTGAAGAGCGTCCCGGACGAAGAGCACGGCCGCTACAACACGTTGGCGGGCGTGATGATGTGGCTGCTCGGACGCGTGCCCCGCGAAGGGGATGTGGCCGAGTGGCAGGGTTGGCGCCTCGAGATCCTCGACATGGACGGGCGCCGCGTCGACAAGGTTTTGGCGACCCGCGTGGCCGCCGGAGAGGAGACTGACGAATGACGCGACGCGTGCCGGGCACCGGTTTTTGGGTGGGTTTGGCGGTGGCGGCCGGGGCCGCCGCGGCGGGGTTCCTCCACTGGGAGAGCGTGAAGTTGGACGATGGGCTCCGCGAGGCGGACGGCATCACCTTGGAGGGCGGCGTCGTCCGCGTGACGGAAAAGAGCCGCACGTGGCTGACGCGCGAATTGGACGTCGCTTACGAAGTGGGCGGAGACGCCCTCCACTGGCGCGGCTCCGCCTCCGTGGGTTGGGGCGGGAAGATTGCGTTGAAGCTCGACACGGCGAAGGGTCTGGGGCGCCTCATCCCCGCGATGGGCGTCCAGGACTGGGCGGACGAGTGGCTGATCACGAGTTCCGTCACGGGTGAGCCCAAGGACTTCACCTGGACCGTGAAGCCCTTCAGGTTGGAGGGCTGCGCCTTCGACGGCATGCGCCTTCGCACGAACATGCGCACGTGGAGCTTCGAAGCGGACGGATTCCGCTGCCAGGCGCCCGCTGCCGGGGGCGCGGACGGTCCCGTCGTCGCGAAGATGGAGATGCTCCGCGCGACGGGCGAGCACTACAAGACCTTGAACCTCAAGACGGGCGCGTTCCTCCTGGGCGGCGTCTCGGGGAAGCGCTTCGCGCTCGCCTACGGGCTGGAGCCCGAGAAGCCCAAGGCGAAGGATGAGGGCGCGGGCGTCTTGGACGACGTGCGCCGCACGGAGACCGTGACGCTCGAGATCATGAAACCGACGTCGGAGGGCACCTCCTGGGACCGCTTCGCGATGACGAGCCGGTTGACCGGCATCTCGGACGAACTTCTTCGCCGCATGCGGGTCGTCTCCGCGGGTGCGGTGCTGGGCGGCTTGACGGAGGCGCAGCTCCTGGCGGCCTTTTCCGCCTTGGAAGACGCCTTCATGCGGGACGGTCTCGTTTGGGAGTTGGACGAAGCGCTCCTCGCGCGCGACGGCAACGCCGCCCGCATGGCGGGGCGCCTCGCCTACGTGGGGCCGGAGCGCCCCGGGGCCGCGCCCACGCTCGGGCGCTTCACGATCTCGGTGCCGGACGCGATGCTGGGCGAGAAGTGGAAGACGGAGGCCGCGGCCGACGGCTCGATGCGCTTGGAGGGCGACTTCTGGGTTTCGAGCCTGGAGCTCACGACCGAGCACCTCATCGCGAACGACGTCGTGATCATCTTCTGACCGGCGCCTCCTGAGTGAAGAGGCGGAGGACAAACGAAACGGGCCGTCGGCGCGGAAGCCTTCGGCCCGTTCTTCATGCGGGGGCGCTGCGGCGCCCCTTGCCGTTCTCCGCGGATCAGCGGCGCGCCGCGTTGATGGCGTCGCGGGTCGCGACCGCGGCCGCACGGGCCGCTTCGCGCCAGTCCTCACCCTGGCTTGCGTAGAGGATCGCGCGGCCGGAGTTGATCACCATGCCGCCCTTCTTCGCGTCGATCCCGGCCTTGACGCAGGCTTCAACGTCGCCGCCCTGCGCGCCGATCCCAGGGACGAGAAGCGGAAGGGTGGGCGCCAGGCGGCGCACCGAGGCGATCTCGGCGGGGTACGTGGCGCCGGTGACGAGGCCCAACTGGCCCGAGAGGTTCCACTCCGAAGAGGCCAGGCGGGCGATGCGCTCGAAGAGCCGTTCGCCGTCGACGGTGAGCATCTGGAAGTCGTCGCCGCCCTTGTTCGAGGTGCGGCAGAGGACGAACGCGCCCTTGCCTTCATAAGCAAGGTACGGCTTGATCGTGTCGAACCCCATGAAGGGCGAGAGCGTCACGCAGTCCGCCTTGTAGCGTTCGAACGCTTCGCGGGCGTAGTGCTCGGCGGTACTCCCGATGTCGCCGCGCTTCGCGTCGAGGATCACCGGCACTTCGGGGTGCTTCTCATGGATGTACGTGATGAGCTCTTCCAACTGATCTTCCGCGCCGCAGGACGCGAAGTAGGCGATCTGCGGCTTGAACGCGCAGACGAGGTCGGCGGTCGCGTCGACGATCTCGCGGCAGAAGGCGAGAATCGCGTCGGGGCGGTCGGCAAGCTCCGCGGGGAAGCGCGAGGGGTTGGGGTCGAGACCGACGCAGAGCAGCGTGTCGGCGCCCTGCCAGCGGGCTTCGAGCATCTCGGTGAACGTCATCAGAGGGGTCCTTTCTCGGCGTGGGCGGCCCTGCGGGCCGCCGGGTTTTTGAAACGCCGCTCATCTTAACACCGCGGAGGCGGAAGTCCCGAAGGATGCGGGCCTTCCGGCGACCTCCGGACGCAAAAAGGGCGCCCGTCCCTTGTGGGAGAGCGCCCTTTTCTCGGGTTTCAGCGTGCCGAAGGCGTGCTGAGGGGAGACGGGCTTGAAGCCCGCCGGTTCATCACATCATGCCGGGCATGCCGTCCATGCCGCCCATCGGGGGCATGGGCTTTTCTTCGACCGGGAGGTCGGCCACCATGCAGTCCGTCGTGAGGATGAGCGACGCCACGGAGGCGGCGTTCATGAGCGCGGTGCGGGTGACCTTCGTCGGGTCGAGAACGCCCATTTCGACCATGTCGCCGTAGACGCCGGACTGGGCGTTGTAGCCGTAGTTGCCGGAGCCCTGCGCGACCTGGTTGACGACGACGCTGGGTTCTTCGCCGGCGTTGGCGACGATCTGACGGAGCGGCTCTTCCATCGCGCGGAGCACGATGCGGATGCCGGCGTTCTGTTCGTCGTTGTCGCCCTGGATGCCCTGGATGGCGAGCTTGGCGCGGATCAACGCGACGCCGCCGCCCGGGACGATGCCTTCTTCCACGGCCGCACGGGTGGCGTGGAGGGCGTCTTCGACGCGGGCCTTCTTTTCCTTCATTTCGACTTCGGTCGCGGCGCCAACCTTGATGAGGGCCACGCCGCCGGCCAGCTTCGCCACGCGTTCCTGGAGCTTTTCACGGTCGTAGTCGCTCGTGGCGGCGTCGATCTGCGTGCGGATGTTCTTGACGCGGTTTTCGATGGCTTCGGCCGAGCCGGCGCCGTCGATGATCGTCGTGTTTTCCTTCGAGACTTCGACCTTCTTGGCGGAACCGAGCTGTTCGATCGTGGCCTTGTCGAGCGAGAGGCCGACGGTGCTCGAGATGACCGTGCCGCCCGTGAGGATGGCGATGTCTTCGAGCATGGCCGTGCGGCGGTCGCCGAAGCCCGGCGCCTTGACGGCGACGACCTTGAGGATGCCGCGGATCGAGTTCACGACGAGGGTCGCGAGCGCTTCGCCGTCGATGTCTTCGGCGATGATGACGAGCGGACGGGCGGCCTTCGCAACCTGTTCGAGCACGGGGAGAAGTTCGCGGATGTTGCTGATCTTCTTGTCGTGGAGCAGGATGAACGGATTGTCGAGAACGGCGGCCTGCTTTTCGGGCGTGTTGATGAAGTAGGGCGAGAGGTAGCCGCGGTCGAACTGCATGCCTTCGACGACTTCGAGTTCGTTCTTCAGGCTCTTGCCGTCTTCGACGGTGATCACGCCTTCCTTGCCGACCTTGTCCATCGCTTCGGAGATGATGTCGCCGATTTCCGCGTCGGAGTTGGCGGAGATGGCGCCGACCTGGGCGATTTCCTTGTTGGTCGTGGTGGGCTTGGAGATCTTCTTGAGTTCTTCGATGGCGGCGCCGACGGCCTTGTCGATGCCGCGCTTCAGATCCATCGGGTTCATGCCGGCGGCGACGAACTTCATGCCTTCGTCGACGATCGCCTGGGCGAGCACCGTGGCGGTGGTCGTGCCGTCGCCCGCGTTGTCGCTCGTCTTCGAGGCGACTTCACGGACCATGGCGGCGCCCATGTTCTCGAACTTGTCCTTGAGTTCGATTTCCTTCGCAACCGAAACGCCGTCCTTCGTGACCGTCGGGCCGCCGAAGGCGCGTTCGAGCACGACGTTGCGGCCCTTCGGGCCGAGCGTGACCTTCACGGCGTCGGCGAGCACGTTGATGCCGCGGACCATCTTCGCGCGGGCGGAGTCACCAAAAAGAACCTGCTTAGCAGCCATTTCTCTTTTCCTTCAAATGTGAATGCGTTGAATGCGGACGGGTGCGGGCTTATTCGAGCACGCCCATGATGTCTTCCTCGCGCATGACGAGGTATTCCTGGCCGTCGACCTTGACGGTCTGGCCGGAGTACTTGCCGAAGAGGACGCGGTCACCGACCTTGACGTCGGGGGTGATCAGGCGGTCGGCTTCGTCGCGCTTGCCCGGACCGACGGCGACGACTTCACCCTGGTCGGGCTTCTCACCGGCGGTGTCCGGGAGAACGATGCCGAAGGACGTGGTCGTTTCCGCTTCGAGGCGCTTGATGATGACGCGGTCATGCAACGGACGGATCTGCATTTGAGGCTTTCTCCAAATGTTCAATTCGAAATCGGCACCGCGCGCGTGACGGGCGTCGATATGAAAAAGAAAATGAACGGAGGATCGTCGTCGATCCTCCTTCCTTTACCATTTGCTTCGCATATGGGGGCGGCCCGCGTCTTTTCAAGGGCCGCCGCAACATTTTTTTTCACGAGGCCGGGGGTGGAGAGATGCCGTCGAGGAATGAAATGACCGGTTGGGCCGCGGAGCGCGGACTTCTGCGGCGTCTTGCGGCGGCCGCGGCCGGTGCGTTTCTCGCCGGACCGCTGATGGCCGGCGGGGCGTACGCCGCCCCGGCAGCTGCGCCCGCGAAGAGCGCCGCTGAAGCGAAGCAGACGCCTCAGAGCGCACCGCTTCCCAACCCGCTCGCCCGCGCGGCGAAGCGCTGGAAGGTCGACCCGAATGCCGTGACGATCGCGGTGGTGCCGGTCGAGGGCACCGGCGCGCCTGCGCTTCTTCACCGCGCCGACACGGCGGTCTCGCCCGCGTCCACCGCCAAGCTCGTGACGACGCTCTTGGCTCTTGAGAAGCTCGGCGTCAACCACCGGTGGCTGACGGGCTTCTACACCGACGCCGAACCCGACGCGAAGGGGAAGCTCAAAGGGAACCTCTACGTGAAGGGGAGCGGCGACCCGAATTTCGTCATCGAAGACTTCGAGATGGAGCTCTCGAGGCTCTACGCTTCGGGCGTGCGCTCGATCGAAGGGGACGTCGTCATCGACCGCTCGCGCTTCGACGTGCCGGACACGTCGGAAAATGCGTTTGACGGGCGGGGCTCCCGTCCCTACAACGTGAGCCCGGACGCGGCGCTCATCAACTACCGGAATCTGTCGTTCGAATTCCTCCCCGACACGGAAAAGGGGATCGCGAGAATCGCCGTCTTCCCGAAGATGGAGGGCGTGCGCTTCCCCACCACGATCAAGCTCTCGAAGGGCGCCTGCGGCGACTGGAAGACGAAGTTGGGCTTCAAGATGGAGACCTTGAAGGACGGCACGAAGCGGGCCCGCTTCAACGGGACGCTCCCCGCCGCCTGCGGCGCGAAGAACTTCAACGTGATCGCGATGAAGCGCGACGAATACTTCGAGCGGGTCTTCCGCGCCGCGTGGAAGCGCGCGGGCGGGACCTGGAAGGGTAAGGTCCGCGAGGGCCGGGTGCCGGAAGAAGCTGAGCGCCGCATCGCGCACGCTTCGCCTGCGTTGACGGAAGTCGCGACGCTTACGAACAAGTGGTCGAACAACGTGATGGCGCGGCATTTGTTCCTCACCGTCGGCGCGAACCGCGTCGAGCGTGAGGCGAAGGAAGCCTGGGAGGCGAAGCTCAAGGCGGAGAAGGCTGAACAGGCCAAGCAGCCCAAGCAGTCCAAGCAACAGGCCGCCGGACAGAACCCCTCTGCGAAGGAGAAGAAGGCTCCCAAGATGCCGCCCGTGCGCGGCGCGACGCTTGCCGACGCCCGGGCGGAACTCTCCGAGTGGCTGCGCGAAAAGGGGATCGACCCCGCGCTCATTCACATCGATAACGGTTCGGGCCTCTCCCGCGAGACGCACGTGACGGCGCGCGCGATGGCGTCGCTCCTGCGCGCAGGGTGGGCGTCCCCCTACATGCCGGAATACCTCGCGAGCCTTCCCGTCACGGGTGAGGACGGCACGATGGTGAAGCGCAAGGTCGCCGTGAGCGAAGGCCGCATCAAGACGGGGTTCCTGACCGACGTGAGGAGCATCGGCGGGTACGTCCGTAGCATGGACGGCCGACGTTGGGCGGTCTATGCGAGCGTGCACGGCGCGAAGAACATGCCGGGCGGGATCGCGTTCCTCGACAACGTGATTCTCTGGGTGAGGGACCTCGGCGAGAAGCCGACGATCGAGATCACCGCGGAGACCGCGAAGAAGGCGGACGAGGCGCGGGCGAAGAAGGCCGCGGAGGCTGAAGCCGCTCAGGAAGCCCAAGGGGCTCAGGAGGTGAAGCAGGCGCCTGAGGCCGCCGAGGCAGAAGAGACGGAAGGCACTGCCGAAGCCCCTCAGAAGTGAGCCTCGGGACGTCCAAAGCGACCTGAACGCTCGGGACCTTGAAGGAAGAAAAGCCGCGGAGACTCTTGAGGGTGCCGCGGCTTTTCGCTCATTCAGAAACGCATCAGAGCGCGTCCAGAACGATCCCCTTCGTGAGGAGTTCCGGAAGGACGTCGATGCGGCCGTCCGGACGGTAGATGAGGTAAAGCGGCACGCCCGAGCGGCCGAACTGCGCCAGGATCTTCGTGATGTCGGGGTTCTGGTTCGTCCAGTCGGCGGTGAGGCGCACGTAGCCCAACTCATCCATGCGGCGGGCGACGTCGTTGGTGCGAAGGGCCGCCACCTTGTTCGCCTGGCAGGTGACGCACCAGGCGGCCGTGAAGTCGACGAAGACGGGACGGCCGGAGGCCAACGCCTGCGACACGGCGGCTTCGCTCCAGACGCCCCAACCGGAGGCGTCGTCGGCGACCGCAGGAGTGCTGCGGCGGAAGTTCTCCGCGGAGACGGTGAAGGCCCCGGCGATCGAAAGGACGAGGAGGAAGAGCATGAGCGGGCGGTTCTTCCCGCGGCCCCACTGCTCGCGGCCCAGGAGCCAGAGGGCGACGATGAGGGACGCGAGACCGGCCACGACCACCATCATCCCGAAGAAGTCGACCTGCTTCGAGAGGACCCAACCCAACCACAGGATGGCGAGCGCCATCGGGACGGCCATCACCTTCCGGAAGGTCTCCATCCAGGGGCCGGGTTTCGGAAGCCACGCGGCCCAGGCGGGGAAGATGCAAAGGAGCAGCCACGGAAGCGACATCCCGAGGCCCAACGCGAGGAAGACGGCGACGGCGACGGGCACGGTCTCCGTCAACGCATAGCCCAACGCCGCCCCCATGAAGGGCGCGGTGCAGGGGCTCGCGATGATGACGGCGAGAACGCCCGTGAGGAAGGACTGCGGAACGCCGTCCTTCTTCGCCTTCGCAAAGGACATGTTGGCGACGCCCGTGCCGAGGGTGAATTCATAGAGCCCGGCGAGGTTTGCGGTGATCGCGCCGAAAAGGAGAATGAGCCCGGCGACGACCGCGGGGTTCTGAAGCTGGAACCCCCAACCCAAGGCGGCGCCCGCGCCGCGAAGCGTGAGAAGGACGCCCGAGAGCGCCAGCATCGTCGCGCAGACGCCCGCCGTGAAGGCGATGCCGTGGCGCGCGATGGCTTCGCCCTTCCTGGCCGCGTCGACCAACTGCAGGAGCTTCAACGACAAGACCGGGAAGACGCAGGGCATGAGGTTCAGGATGATCCCGCCCACGAACGCGAAGAAGATCGCGGTCAACGCGCCCAGCGAGGGCGCGTTCGAGACGGGAACCGCGGGGACGGGCGCGGCGGCGGGGACGCCTTCGACGCCGTTCGTCTGCGCCGCGGCCGAGGCCTGAACGGGCAGAGGCGCCACGGCGCCCTTCACCAGGGGGATCTCGGTTTCGATCGCCCAGCCGCCTTCCGCGGGTCCGCCGTCGGCGACGAGGACCCCGGAAATCTTCTCGCGCGGCTCGGCGGCGAAGTCGGCGGCCGCTTCGACCTGGATCGTGCGGTTTTCGGGCGTGATCGACGCGACCGGATCGGTCGCGAGCTTCAGGACGTCGTCATCCAACGGGAAGAAGTCGAGCGTGTGCTCGACGATCCCGGCCGAGGGGGCCACTTCGATGCGGATGCGGTTTTCGTCGATCACCGCGCGCACGGCGTCGGTCGCGATCGTCTCGGGGATGAGGGATTCGGCTTCCTTGATCGCGGCTTCGTCGCCGCTGGGTTTGCCGACCACGGCGAGCGGCAGCCGGATCGAGGCGTTCGCCGTGCCGGGGACGCAGACGTCCGCGCAGGCGAGGTAGTCGACTTTGACCGAAATCGTCACGCGGTCGCCGAAGCGGACCTGGCGGGGCACCTCCACCGTGAAGGGGAAGGCCGTCGTCCCTTCGTAGCCGAAGCCGATCAGCTCGCCCGTGCGGATGCGCTCAGGCAAAGGAAAGCGCGGGGCGGTCACCCGGAAGTTCGACGGCTTCGTGAAGGTGAACTCGGTGACGAGCCCGGCGTCGCCGGGCATGCGCCAGTAGGTGTGCCAGCCTTCGGCGTGCTCCAGCACGACCGCGAGACGGTTTTCCGCCTGAGGCGTGAGCGACGTGTTCTCCGCGATGATCTTCGCCCGGACGTGGGGCTCATTCGTCTTGGGACCCTTGGCGTGGTCGATGGCGGAGAGCCACCCGCCGTCGTCTCCGGCCGCGTGAGCCGGGGTGGTGACGGGGGCGAGGATGAGGAGCGACGCGGCGAAGGCCGCGGCGCCCCGGATGAGTTTGGAGAAGAACGTCGTCATGCTTCTGGCGGCGGGGGGTTGGTCGATCAGAGGTGCTTCGCGACTTCGGCGAAGGCGCCGCGGGCGGCCTCCACCGTCTGCGCGATCACGTCGTCCGAGTGGGCGATCGAGACGAAGCCCGCTTCGAAGGTCGAAGGCGCAAAGTAGACGCCGCGGCCGAGCATTTCGTGGAAGAAGCGGTTGAAGGCCTGCTGGTCGGCCTTCATCACGTCGGCGAAGCCCGTGGGGCGCTCGGGGAGGAAGTAGATCCCGAACATGCCGCCCACGCTGTCGGCGCTGAAGGGCACGCCCGCGTCGCGCGCGGCGGCGGTGAGGCCGTCAACGAGCTTCTTCGTCTGGTCCCCGAGCTCGTCGTAGAAGCCCGGACGCTGGATTTCCTTCAAGGTCGCCATGCCGCAGGCGACGGCGACCGGGTTCCCGGAGAGCGTGCCCGCCTGGTAGACGGCGCCCTTCGGGGCGATCTTTTCCATGATGTCGGCGCGCCCGCCGAAGGCGGCGACCGGCATCCCGCCGCCGATCACCTTGCCCAACATCGTGATGTCGGGGGTGACGTTGAAGAGCGACTGGGCGCCGTGGAGCGCCACGCGGAAGCCCGTCATCACTTCGTCGACGATCAAAAGCGCGCCGTGCTTCGTGCAGAGGCGGCGCATCGTGTCGATGAATTCCTGCGTGCCGCGCACGAGGTTCATGTTGCCGGCGAAGGCTTCGACGATGACGCAGGCGATGTCGTCGCCGTACTTCGCGAAGGCTTCTTCAAGCTGCTGCGGGTTGTTGTACTCGAGAACGAGCGTGTGTTCGGTGACGGAAGCGGGGACGCCGGAGGACGAGGGGTTGCCGAAGGTGAGGAGGCCCGAACCCGCCTTGACGAGGAGCGCGTCCGAGTGACCGTGATAGCACCCTTCGAACTTGATGATCTTGTTGCGGTTCGTGTAGCCGCGGGCAAGACGGATGGCGCTCATGCCGGCTTCGGTGCCGGAGGAGACCAAGCGCACTTCCTCCATCGAGGGGACGATCTGGCGGATCTCTTCCGCGATTTCGATTTCGGCTTCCGTAGCGGCGCCGAAGGAAATCCCGCGCTCCACGGCGGCGTGGAGGGCTTCCAGAACGGCCGGATGGTTGTGGCCGAGGATCATCGGGCCCCAGGAGCACACGTAGTCGACGTACTGCTTGCCTTCGGCGTCCCACATGTGGGGACCCTTGGCGCGCTCGATGAAGCGCGGGGCGCCGCCCACGGAACGGAACGCGCGCACGGGCGAGTTGACGCCGCCGGGGATGACCTTCTGGGCGCGTTCGAAAAGCTGTTCATTGCGGTCCATGACTCGTATGACTCCTTGTGGTATCTGGTGCGGGCCGCCCCGTCGAGAAGGCGGCGCGGGGAAAGGTTGCGGCCGCCCCGGGGCGTAAAGACCCATTGAGGTGCGCCGTATTGTAGTGGCGAATGCTGAGGCGGCCGTTAAGGGAACCTCTTCACCGGGGCCCTTCCTGAGAGGCTCGACAACAAAAAACTTGTTTTTGAGTTGAACGAGGGGAGCTTG
>ENA-UPWN01000115-UPWN01000115.1-human-gut-metagenome-genome-assembly--contig:-NODE-115-length-41136-cov-8.772888_pt1 | contig 41136 bp, 37 predicted proteins | sample MGYA00250050_ERZ773377 | MGnify/ENA primary metagenome ERZ773377 (study PRJEB29103, sample SAMN06112008) | human gut metagenome | biome: human gut; feature: ankylosing spondylitis patient; material...
TAGGGCCGCCGAAATGGAGCGTGAAGACGCCGCGAGGCAAGCTTCCTGAACGGCGCTACACTAGATTTAATAGAAAAAGCCTGTGAATTCCTAGATTACCAAGGAATTGCAGACTTAATTCGTCCCTGATGCTGTCAAACTCAGGTCGGCCTCCATCCGAACGTTTCGGCTTGGCTCGTGAAGTCCGTCCTGGGCGCAGAGGGACCTGCAGGCAGGGCTCAGCTGGTCTTCACGACGCATGACGCGAATCTTCTCGACGCGGAACTTATTCGGCCCGACGAAGCGTGGAGCGTCGGGAAGAGTGCCGCGGGCGCGTCGACGCTGCGGTCGGCCGCTGACTTCGGGAGCTGCTGAAGCCCGGGTCGGCCTCAGTTCTCTTCCGAGGAACCCTCTTCGCCGTTTTCTTCGTGCCAGGCCGAGTCGAAGTCGCTGTGAAGGTCCGCGGGCGGCTCCCACTCGTGAATGAGGCGGCAGACTTCGGTGGCATCGGGCGCGCTCATCAAGGCCTGGCGCATCGGGCGGTCGTTCATGATCGCCGCGCACTCGCGCAGGATCCCGAGGTATTCGGAGGAATCCCCTTCGGGGACGATGAGGCAGAAGAAGAGCTGCACGCCGCGCCCGTCCGGGGCGTCGAGCATGACGGGCTCCGCCGTGCGCAGCACGACGAGGCAGGGCTCCGTCACCCCTTCGATGCGGCCGTGAGGAATCCCGCAGCCCGCACCCATGCAGGTCGAGCCGAGGCGCTCGCGCGCAATGAGCGCGTCGAAGGCTTCGCTGTGGGCGACGCCGTAGGCGGATTCGAGCAGAAGCGACGCTTCTTCGAAGAGGCGCTTGCGGCTCGCGGCGGCGATGTCGAGGCGAACGGCGTCGAGGGTGACGTAGGGTTGAAGAAGGTTCATGCGGGAGGTGTGGCCGCCGGTGTTTACGGTGCGGGCGGACCCGTGGAAAAAGGAAGTGTAGTCTACCGAAATCCGTATTCGGCCGCGCGGGGTGCGTTGGGGCGCGTACAGGAATTCAGCTCTTCCGGCGCCGTTGACGGGTGCTCGGGATTCCTTCCATCTCGCGGTACTTCGCGATGGTTCGGCGGGCCACGATGATGCCCTCCGACGCGAGCTGCTCTTCGATCGCCGCGTCTGAGAGGGGCTTGGTGGGGTCTTCCGCCGCAATGAGCGCGAGGATGCGGGCGCGCACGGCGTCGGTCGAGCACCCGCCCTCCGCGGCCTGCGCGAGCAGCCGTCGCCACTCGAACGTCCCCGCACGGCACTGGAAGTACTTCCCCGCCATGGCGCGGGAGACCGTGGATTCGGCGAGCCCGAGGATTTCCGCGACGTCCTTCTGGGTCAAGGGCGTCAAAGCCGAGGGGCCTTCAGTGAAGAACCCCTGCTGGCGCGAAACGAGCAGCGTGAAGATCCGGCGGAGTGTCTCACGGCGCATGTCGATGCGGGCGATCAGCTGGCGCGCTTCCTGGAGCGCCGCGGTCCAGGCGGGACCGCCCGAGACGCTGGGAGACGCGAGCCGAAGCCGGGGCGAAGCGGCGGGATTTTCGAGCGCCACCCACCTCCCCTCACGGCATTCGACGAAGAATTCGGGAAGCACCGTCGGGGCGGCGTCCGCCCAGGGGCGGCCCGGATGGGGGTCCAAAAGCGGGAGCGCCCAAAGCACCTCGTCCAATACGTCTGGGGAGAGGCCGAGCGCGCGGGCGGCGTCGGCACGGGCCGGGCCCGAGGTCTGAAGAAGCAACGCGAAGGCCTGAAGGTGTTCGCCGAAGAGGTGGGCGAGCGCCTCCGTGGCGTCCTGGGTGAGTTCTCCGGCGCGCGCGAGCCGCGCGATCTGCTCCCGGACGGCTTCGACGGGACCCGCGCAGGCGATCCCTGCGGGGTCGAACGAGCGCAGGGCGATGATCGCCTCGTCCCAAAGCGTCGCGGGGCGCGAGGGATCGATTGAGGCGAGGTCTTCGGGCGTGGGGTTCAGGAACCCGTCGTCGTCGACCTCGTCGATGAGGTCGCGCACGGCGTCGCGGACGTCTTCCGTGAGTTCGGAGAGGAGGAGCTGCTCGCGGAGCATCCCGCGAAGGGTTTCCTCGGCGGGCGTGTCGGCATCTTCTTGGAAGTCCCCTTCGGGGCGCGGGCCCCCGGGCCAGGCTTCGTAGACGCCGGGGATCCCGTCTTCGGGGTCGACCCGCTCAAGCAGAGGATTCTCCTCCATCCAGAGCGCCGCCTCGGCGCAGAGCGCCTCCGCGGGGAGCTGCAGGAGCTTCAACCCCTGCTGCTGTTCGGCGGAGAGCTTCTGCTGCTGCGCGAGGACGGCCTGGAGTTCGGCGTGCATGGCTTACATGCTGAAGTTGTCGCCGAGGTAGAAGGTGCGCACGTCGGCGTTCTTGATGATCTCGGTGGGCGAGCCGGCGGCGAGCACGCGGCCTTCGTTGATGATGTAGGCGTGATCGCAGATCGAGAGCGTTTCGCGCACGTTGTGGTCCGTGATGAGGACGCCGATGTTGCGCTCGCAGAGGTAGCGGATGATGCGCTGAATTTCGATCACCGCGATCGGGTCGACGCCGGCGAAGGGTTCGTCGAGCAGGATGAAGCGCGGGTTCGCGGCGAGCGCGCGGGCGATTTCCGTGCGGCGGCGCTCCCCGCCCGAGAGCGACAACGCGGTGCTCGTGCGGATGTGCTGGATCTGGAGTTCGTCCAGAAGTTCGTCCAGGCGCCGTTCGATTTCGTCCTTCGTGTAGGGCTTGCCGTTCTCGTCGATCTGAAGTTCCAGAATCGCGCGGATGTTGTCTTCGACGGAGAGCTTCCTGAAGACGCTCGCTTCCTGCGGGAGGTAGGAGAGCCCCATGCGGGCGCGCTTGTAGATGGGCATGTGGGTGAGCTCATGCCCGTCGAGGACGATCTTGCCGCCGTCTGCGACGACCAACCCCACCACCATGTAGAAGCTCGTCGTCTTCCCGGCGCCGTTCGGGCCCAGGAGGCCCACGACTTCGCCGCTTTTCACGGAAAGGTCGACGCTCTTGACCACCTGACGCGAACCGTACTGCTTGCGCAGACCGGTCGCTTCGAGCGTGTGGATTTCTTCGGGCGGGAGCAGCTCTTCTTCGGGCGTCGTCGTCTGTTCGGTCGTCATCCGTGGTGTCCGTTACTTGGGCGCGGTGAGGTTGGTGGCGGGCGAAAGGCGGGCGCCCTGATTGCGGGGCTCGGCCGCTTCCTTCGTGCGCGGCGCGATGATCGTGCTCACGCGGTTCTTCTTGCCGTCGGTGGTGCCGCCCTCGATGGTCGAGCGCGCGTAGCGCAGGTTGTAGACGATGCGCTCGCCGCTCGACTGGTCCTTGCGCACGCCGTTTTCCGTGCGCGAGATGCGCGCGGCGCCTTCCAACGTCACCGTGTCGCGCTCTTCGTCGTAGGTGATGCGGTTCGCTTCGGCGTGCATCCACTCGTCGATGCCCTTCGTCTTCGGGTCGCGCTGCTGCTTGAAGCGCGCGGGCGAGCCCGTGATCACCGCCTTGCGGTAGCCCTTGGGCGTGACGGAGAGTTCGAGCTTCGCCCCGGTGATGTTCATCGACCCCTGGTCGACGACGACGTTCCCGGCGTAGACCGCCGTCTGCTGGACTTCGTCACCGTTGAAGCGGTCCGCATGAACCTCGATCTGCTGATCGCGGTCGGTGCTGAGCGCCCAAACCGGGAGACTGAGTGCGGCGCAGGCCGCGGCGACGAGAAGCTGCCTCATGGGGATCATCGTTCAAGGGTGGAGGAATGGAAGTTCTGGGGCTGCAGCACGGTGTGCACGCGCTTGCGCAGTTCGACCGTGCGGGCGATGTTATCGTACACCATGCCTTCTTCGGCCTCGGTCACGTCGTTGCCGCGGCGCATGAAGACGGGCGCGGTCGTGTCGAACCGGTAGGTGTCGAGCCAACCGCGCAGGCGGTCGGTCCTGAAGTAGAGGTCGGGCTCCGCCGGACCCGCGGCGCGGGTGTATTCGACGTTGCCTTCAAGTTCGACGGTTTCCATCCCGTCGTTGCTCCAGGCTTCGTCGGCGCGAAGCGTCGTCTGAAGCTTCGCGGGGTCGAGCGTCACGAAGAGCGCGTTCTCGGCCCTCATGCGCTCGTCGGAGAAGTGCGCGACGTGCGCGGCGACGAGCCGGGTCGTGGGACCGCCCTCGGGCGAAAAGTCCGTGAGCGTCACGTTCTCGGCCGTAAAGTCCGGGCTCTCGGGCGAAGGCACGTAGCGGAGCCCCATCAGCCCCGTCTGCACCGCGTAGTAGTAGCTCGCCAGAACGAGCGCCAGAAGGATGCTCGCGCCGGCGATCGCGGTGATGCGCTCGCTCATGATGAGTCGGCGGTGGGTCATCCTCAGCGGCCCTCCACGTAGGCCGCGCGGACCAGGTCGTCCCAGAGGCCCCGGCTCCGCAGAATGAGTTCGGCGAGGTCGCGCACGGCGCCCGCGCCCCCGGCGTGGGGCGCGCGCCAGGCGACGATGCCGTCAAGATCCGCGATGCCGTCGGCGGGCGTCGCCGGAAGCCCCGCGCGCATGAGCAGCGGCAGGTCCGGAACGTCGTCGCCCATGTAGGCGACCTCGCGGTCGGTGAGGTTGAGTTGGGCGAGAAGCCCTTCGTAGGCGGGCGTCTTGAAGCGCTGGCCCTGAAGCACGTGCGTGATCCCGAGCTCCTTCGCACGCTCCGCGACGATCGCGGACGTGCGGCCCGTGAGGATCGCGACTTCGATCCCGGCCTTCTGGAGCATCTTGATCCCGAGGCCGTCGCGCACGAAGAACGACTTGAAGAGTTCGCCGTTCGAGGAAATGTTGATGCGGCCGTCCGAGAGGACGCCGTCGACGTCGAGCACGACGAGGCGGACGGCGCGGGCGCGGTCTTCGAGCGTCGTCATCAGATCACCTTCGCGTCCATGAGGTCGTGCATGTGCAGAGCGCCGATCAGGCGCCCTTCGGCGTCCGTGACGAGGAGCTGGTTGCAGTGCTTGGCTTCCAGAACCTTCGCGGCCGCGGCGGCGAGTTCGTCGGCGCCGATTGTGTGCGGGGACTTCGTCATCACGTCGCGGATGACGATCTCGCGGATGTCGCCCACGCGCTCGATCAAGCGGCGCAGGTCCCCTTCCGTGAAGATCCCGAGCACGCACCCGTCGTCGGCGACGACGGCGGTCATGCCGATGTGCTTCTTCGTGATTTCGCGCACGGCGTCCAAAACCGTCGTGTCGTCCCTCACCTGCGGCATCGCGTCGCCCGTGCGCATGACGTCGCGCACGTGGATGAGGAGGCGTCGGCCCAAGGCGCCGCCCGGGTGGCTGCGCGCGAAGTCTTCCTTCCCGAAGCCCTTCGCCGCGAGACAGGCGACCGCGACGGCGTCGCCCAGGGCGAGCGTGAGCGTCGTGGACGCGGTGGGCGCGAGGTTCAAGGGGCAGGCTTCGCGCTCGACGTGGCAGTTCAGGTGCACGTCGGCGTAGCGCGCGAGCGAGGACTCGGGGTTGCCGGTCATGGCGATCAGCTTCGCGCCTTCGCGCTTCAAGGTGGGGACGATCGTCAGGAGTTCGCTCGTCTCACCCGAGTACGAGATCCCGAGGACGACGTCCTCCGCTGTGATCATGCCGAGGTCGCCGTGGGCGGCTTCCGCCGCATGGACGAAGAAGGCGGGGGTGCCGGTCGAGGCGAAGGTCGCGGCGAGTTTGCGGCCGATGTGGCCCGACTTCCCGACCCCGGAGACGACGAGGCGGCCCTTGACGCCGAGAATGAGCTTCACCGCTTCGGCGAAGGCTTCGCCCAGATCGCCTGCGGCGCGTTCGAGTTCGGCGGCTTCATGGCGTAGGACGTCTCGGCCGAGCGTGACCGCGTCGGCGGCGGAGTAGGAAATGGTCATCGGATGGCTCGCGGAATGAATCTGAGGGGGCCGCAATCGGGCGACCCCGACGCGCATTTTAGCGGTTGGCGTCAACATTCGATCGTAACCGATGTGGGGCCGGGCGTTAGGACGAACGCCCAAACTTTTCGAGAGTTGTCGGAGTCATGAAACGAAAGCGCCGCCTGCGGCGCGTGGGTGGCCGAGGCGGCGTTTCGGGCTGCGGTGCGGAAGGCCCGCACCGGGCACCGGTTTAGTGGTGAAGAATCTTCGAGAGGAACTTCTGGGCGCGTTCCGAGTGGGGCTTCCCGAAGAATTCGTCGGAGGGCAGGTTCTCGATGATTTCGCCCGCGTCCATGAAGATCACGCGGTCGGCGACCTTGCGCGCGAAGCCCATTTCGTGCGTGACGACCATCATCGTCATGCCTTCACGGGCGAGCTGCACCATGACGTCGAGCACTTCGTTGATCATTTCCGGGTCAAGCGCGGAGGTCGGTTCGTCGAAGAGCATGCAGATCGGGTCCATCGCGAGCGCACGGGCGATCGCCACGCGCTGCTGCTGGCCGCCCGAGAGCTGGCCGGGGAACTTGTCGGCGTGCTTGAGAAGCCCGACGCGGTCCAGGAGCTTCAGGCCTCGCTCCGTGGCTTCCTCGCGCCCGCGGCCCAACACCTTCATCTGCGCCAACACGAGGTTTTCGCGGATCGAGAGATGCGGGAAGAGCTCAAAGTGCTGGAACACCATGCCGACGCGGCTGCGCAGCTTCGGCAGGTCCGTCTTCGGGTCGCCGACGGAGATCCCGTCGACGATGATCTCGCCCTTCTGGAAGGGTTCGAGCGCGTTGACGGTCTTGATGAGCGTGGACTTGCCCGAGCCCGAGGGACCGCAGACGACGACCACTTCGCCTTTTTCAACATCAACCGAGCAGTCCTTGAGCACCTGGAAGTTGCCGTACCACTTGCTGATGTTCTTGATTTCAATCATTGCCATGAGGGGGTCCTTCAAATAAGTCCGTGAGTTACCGGGCGTTCACGCTCAGGTTCGACTGCAGACGACGAATGAGCAGCGAGAGCGACAAGGAGACGGCCAAATAACAGACGGCCGCAAAAGAGTACATCAAAACGAGTTCCCCGTCACGCTGAGCGATCTTGGAAACCGCGCCCATGAAGTCGTTGCCGCTGATCACGTAGACCAGGCTCGTGTCCTGGAAAAGAATGATGATCTGCGTGAGCAGCACCGGAAGCATGTTCCGGAGCGCCTGCGGAATGATCACGTAGCGCATCGTCTGCGCGTAGTTGAGGCCGAGCCCGATCGCGGCGAAGTACTGACCGCGCTTCACGGACTGGATCCCGGCACGCATGATCTCGGCGAAGTAGGCCGCCTCAAAGAGCACGAACGTGATCACGGCCGTCATGTCGGCGCCGATCATCACGGGGTGTTCGAGCCCGAGGAGGATGCGGAGCACCTCGGGCATGAGAAGGAAGTACCAGAAGAGCACGAGCACCAACGGCACCGAGCGCATCAGGTTGATGTAGAGGACCGCGGGGGTGGAGAGCCACTTGCGGGGCGAGAGGCGCGCGAGCGCGAGGAGCGTCCCCAGGGGAAGACCCAGAAGGGTTGTGATTGCGGTCAGCTGCAGCGTGTAGACGGCGCCGTCCGCCAAAAAGCCCGCGGAGGCGGTGATCGTGGAAAAGTCGAGCGACATGTCGGTTCCTCCGGGGGTATCAGGCGCGGCGGGCGATGAAGCCCGGAACGGCGCAGCGCGCCTCCACGGTCGTCATCAGGCGGTTGACGGCGAGCGAAATCACGATGTAGAGCACCGTGGCCCAGCAGTAGGCGGCGAAGAACTGGAAGGTGTTCTCACCCATTTCGTTCGCGCGCATCGTGAGTTCGGGAAGACCGATCGTGATCGCGACCGCGGTGTTCTTGACGAGGTTCATCGATTCGCTCGTGAGCGGCGGCAGGATGATGCGGAAGGCGATCGGAAGGAGCACGAAGCGGTAGCTCTGCACGGTGGTGAGCCCCAGGGCGCGCGCGGCGGCGGGGAGCCCCTTCGGGATCGATTCGATGCCGGCGCGGACCTGTTCGGCGACGCGCGACGACGTGAAGAGCCCGAGGCAGAGGAAGGCGGAGAGGAACTGCGTCGTGAGCGGGTCCGCGGCGATCATCCAGCTCTTGTAGGCGGGGATGAGTTCCGGGACGACGAAGTACCAGACGAAGATCTGGACGATGAGCGGAATGTTGCGGAAGAGTTCGATCCAGGCTTCGGCGAAGTGCCGGATCCAGGGTGTCCTCACGGTTCGGAGGGTCCCGATGACGAGCCCCAGGGCGAGCGCCAGGGCGAACGCGGCGACCGCCAGGGCGATCGTCCAGCCCGCGCCGCCCAGGAGGTAGAGCCACCAGGGGTCTTCGGTAAAGAGACCGGGTTCCAAAAGTGAGGAGAAGTCGAGATTGATCGCCATGAGTGCGGGCCGCCTTGAATTGTTCTTCTAAATCGTGAGGGCGGCGGAACCGAGGGGTCTCCGCCGCCCGCCTGGGGTCAAGCCCCAAAGTTTTTCAGATGCCCTTGTCGTTGGGCGACGCGAAGAGTTCCTTCGTGTAGGCGTTCATCGGGAAGTTTAGGTTGGCGTTCTTCGGGGGGATGGGCGACTCGAACCAGGTCTTGTAGAGCTCGGCCATGCGGCCCGAAGAGAACATCCCGGCGATCGTGCGGTCGACCAGAGCCTTGAAGGCGGGGTCGTCCTTACGGAACATCGCCGCATAGGGTTCGCGCGAGAGCGACGCGTCGAGGATCATGTAGTCGGCGGGGTTGTCCGTGTTGGAGATCTGCCCGGCGAGGAGCACGTCGTCGATCACGAAGGCGTCGGCGCGGCCGTTCACGACGAGCTGCATCGCTTCGGCGAAGTCCTTCGTCATGAGCAGACGCATCTTCACGCCTTCCTTCTTCATGAAGTCGCGAAGAAGCGCGACGCTGGTCGTCCCCGACGTGACGGCGACGTTGCGCCCGTCGAGGTCCTTCATCGTCTTGATGCCGGAGGACTTCTTCACGGCGGCGGAGACCTGGATGCCGAAGTAGTTGAGGCCGAAGGCCGCTTCACGCTGACGCACGAGCGAATTCGTCGTGGAGCCGCATTCGATGTCGACCGTGCCGTTCTGGATCAGAGGCACGCGGTTCGCGCTCGTTACGGCCTGGTAGCGCACTTCAAGGTTCGGGAGATTCAGTTCGGTCTTGACGGCTTCGCCCACGGCGCGGCACACCTCAAACGCGTAGCCCACGGGCTTCCCGTCGGCGTTGAGGTAGGAGAACGGCACCGAGCTTTCGCGGTAGCCGATCGTGATCGTGTTGGTGTCGCGGATCTTCTTCAGCGTGCCGTCGAGTTCGGCGGCATGAACGGCGCCCGCGGCAAGGGCGGCGGTCAGAAGAACGGCGGAGAGACGTTTGAACATGATGCGGGAACTCCCAAAAGCAGTGCGGGGGCCGGAATTCGGCGCCTTTGAACCTAAGGAAAGCAAGCCGCGTGCCAAAGCGGTGCATGATGCGGAAAAGCCCGGAGATTCCGGGCTTTTTCGGGGTGCTGATGCTGAGGGTCACTGGGACCCTCAAGATGCGCCAAAGAGGCATGAACGCACCGATATGGTGCGTTCTCACGAATCCGTGCTTATTCTTCGGGCGCGAAGACGGGCTTGCGGCCTTCGAGGAAGGCGGCCGCGGCTTCCTTCGCTTCGCCGCTCGCCATGCGTTCGGCGAAGACCGAACGCTCTTCGGCGGACTGCGCCTCGATGGCGGCGTCGCGGGCCATGCGCAGGAGGCGCTTCGAGGCGGCGACGGCCTCGGGCGGGAGCACGGCGAGGCGGGCGGTCTTGGACGCCACGAGCATTTCGAGGTCGTCGGGCTCCACGACGGCCGTGACGAGGCGCATCGCTTCGGCTTCGTCCGCGCTGATGGGTTCCGACAGGAGGATCTTCTCGGCGGCCTTCGGGTAGCCCGCGGCGGCCGTCATGACGTAGCCCGTGCCGAAGCGGGGCGTCAACGCCAGCGCGACCGACGGCACGCTGAAGAGCGCGCGCGTCGAGCAGTAGACGAAGTCGCAGTAGAGGAGCATCGTGAAGGCGTCGCCCACGGCGGGGCCGCTCACCTGCGCGACGATCGGCTTCGGGAACGTGCGCAGCACGTCGAAGAAGCGCTCGGCCGCGGCCGTGATCGCTTCGGGCGAGCGCATGCGCTCTTCCAGGTCCATCCCGGCGGAGAAGACCGTTTCGTGGCCCTTCAGGAGCACGACGCGGACCTTCGGATCGGTCGCGGCGTCGAGGAGCGCATCCGTCATCGTGCGGAACATGTCCGAGGTGATCGTGTTGCGGCGGTCCGCGCGCTCGATCGTCATGTGAAGGATGCCGAGCGCCTGCGTGATCTGAATGGCCATGGTGTCGTTCTCGTCGTGGGTTTTGAAGAGGGTCGGGATTCTACCGCAGGATCTTGCGCCAGCGGATCGTGTCGCGCTCGTCCGATGCGCGCACGTACCCGAGCTTTTCCATCATCGCGTTCATGCCGTCGTTGCCGCGGAGCACGATCCCGAAGATCGCCTTCGCGCCCAAGCGGAGCGCCTCGTCTTCGAGCCTCGCCATCATGCGGGTGGCGAGACCGCGTCTTTGATCCCGGTCGGCGACGACGACGCCGAATTCGGCTTCGTCGGGGCATTCGGCGGGGTCGGCGAGGCTCACGCGGCCGAGGCAGGCGATCCGTTCGCCCCCGGCGCCGTCGCCGCAGACGTCCGCCCAGGCGACCGCGCGTCGGTAGTCGATGCGGCAGAGCGCGGCGACGCGCTCTTCGGAGAGCCGTGCCGAGCTGTGAAATCGGAGGAAGAAGCTCTTTTCCGACAGCCCCGAGATGAATTCGAAGACCCTCGGGAAGTCGTCCTCCTCGACGGGACGCGCGCGGTAGCGGGTGCCGTCCTTTGCGGTGAAGACGTCGTCTCCGGCCGTCTCGGGCGGGGCGCCCAAGGTGAGATGCGGGTGATTGGGTTCGGGGCGAACGGGGCCGTCCCAGAGCCAGACGCCGGCGTCCAAGGCGAGGAAGCCGTCCGGTTCGGGGACGAGCGGGTCGATGCGGATCTCACGGATCGCGGGAATCGCGGCGGCGACGTCGGAGAGAAGACAGAGAAGCTCCGCCGCACGGTCGGTGTCGACGGGCGGCATCCCGCGAAAGCCCCCGAAGGTGCGCGCGACCGCGGGGCGCCGCACCGTCTGGCGCGCGACGTCGAGCGAGACGGGCGGGAGCGCCGCGGCGAATTCCGGGTGGAGTTCGCCCGACAGGCCGCCCTGGCCGAATTCGAGGGTCGGCCCCCAGACGTGGTCGCGCACGATCGCAAAGCGGAGTTCCCGCTCGGGCATGTGCGGGTGCATCTTCTCGACGACGACCCCCGTCCAGGGCGGAAGGTTTTCGATCGCTTCGTAGGCGCCGCGCAGGCGCTCGAACGCGGTGCGGACGTCCTCGGGCGCAAAGAGCGTGAGTTCGACGAGCCCCAGTTCCGCCTTGCGGGCGAGACCCGGCGCGTCGGCCTTGAGGACGACGGGAAAGCCCAGATCCAATGCCGCGCGGACGGCGTCGTCCGCGTCCGGGGCCCGCTCCGTCGCGACGGTGCGCACGCCCAGGAGCGAGAAGAACCGGGCGCGCTCGTTCCCCGTCAACGCATGGCGGCGTGCGGTGAGGGCCTCTTCGACCATCCTGCGGAGCGCTTCGGTGCGCTCGCGCCCCAAACGCGGGCGCGGGCCCGCGGGCGGGAGGCGCCGCGCGCGCACGAGCTGCGTCTGCTGCGCCAAAAGCCCCAACGCACGGGCGGCGTCGTCGGGCGAGCGCACGGCGCAGACGCGCGCGTCGGGCTTCTCGGCGAGGATGCGCTTCACCGCGGCGCTTCGCTGGCCGCTCACCCAGGCGAGCCCCACGGGCTTCACCGAGGTCTGCGCGGCGAGCGCGACTTCGCGCACCACTGCGTCGAAGTCGAGCGCGGGGTTCGGTGCGGCGATCGTGAGGACGGCGTCCAACCCCGGGTCGCCCAAAAGCGCCTCCAGGGTCTCGCGGTATCGGGCTTCGGAGCTCCCGGCGCCCAGAATCACGGGGTTCACCGGCATCTGTTCGCCCGGCCACTTCTCCCGGAAGGTCTGCACGACGTCGGAGCTCAGCCCGGGGAGCGTGAGCCCCGCGGCCGCGGCGTCGTCCGCCGCCATCGCCGCAAAGCCGCTCCCGTTCGTGAGGATCGCGGTGCGGGTGCCCTCTCCCTGCGGGAGACGGCCGATCGAAAAGGCGGCCGCGGCGGCCGCAAAGTCCGCAAAGCGCGTGACGAGGTGCGCGCCCGCTTGGCGGACGAGCGCCGCGAAGGATTCGCGGCGGCCCGCGTCGGTGCCGAATCGGAGCGCGGCGAGCCGCTCGGGGACGTGCCCCTCGGGGGCGCCCGCGCGCAGCACCACGACGGGCTTGCGCATCGCGGCCGCGCGGAGCGCGCTCCAGAAGCGGGCGGGTTCGCGGATGGCTTCCACCTGAATCGCGATCACGCGGGTCTTCACGTCGCGCGAGAAGTGTTCGAGCCAGTCGGGCATGCCGAGGTCCATCTCGGCGCCGGAATTGACGACGGCGGAAAAGCCCGCGTTCGTCTCGAGAATGCGCTCGACGAGCGCACTCGCGATCATCCCGGACTGGGTGATCAAGGCGATGTTGCCTTCGGGAGGCATCTCGACCCAGAAGCTCGCGTTGACGCCCTTGTGCGGGAGGGCGATCCCGATCGAGTCGGGACCGATCAGACGCAGGCCCTTCGCGCGGGCGGCGTCGGCGACGGCGCGTGCGGTGAGGCCGTCGACGAAGAGGTTGTCGTCCTCGGGGGCGATGAGGACCGCCCCCACCTTCGAGGCGTCCATCTTGTCCAAGGCTTCGGCGATACGGCGCTGCGGGAGGGCGAGCACCGCGAGGTCGACCGGGCCGGGCACCTCCGCCGTGCTCGCGTACGCGCGGTGTTCGCCCACGTAGCGGTACTTCGGATTCACCGGATGGAGCGCGATCCCCTGCGCGGCGCGGGCCGCGGCGCGCCAAAGGTGAAAGCCGCGGCTTTCGGGCCTTTCGCTGGCGCCGACGACGGCGATGCTGCGGGGGTTGAGCGCGCGCTCGATGGCGGTGGTCATGGCGGTGGCGGGGGAGCCGGAAGGAAAACTTCCGGACAGTGTAGCCAAAAACGGAGGCCCGTCCCATTCCCGCGCGGCCCCGTTAAACTTTAGGAATAGGCGTGCGGTACGGACGTACCGGAGACAAACAGGAAAAGGAGCCCCTATGAAGGTCAACGGCATTCCCACACGAAGCATTCGAAGCGTTGACGGCGGTCGCGCGGTCGAGATCATCGACCAGACGCAGCTGCCCTACCGCGTCGAGAAGCGCGTGCTGAGCGACTGGCGCGACTGCGTCGAGGCGATCTCGACGATGCGCGTGCGCGGGGCGCCGCTGATCGGCGTGACGGGGGCCTGGGGCGTGGCCTTGGCCGCGCAGGAGCACCCGGAAAACGCGAAGCTGATCAGCGCCGCGGAAACGATCGCCAACGCCCGCCCGACGGCGGTGAACCTCTCCTGGGCCGTGCAGCGCATGCTCGCGGCGCTGCTGCCGCGCGATCCGTCGCTTCGCGCCGAGACCGCGGTGAAGTTGGCCGAAGAGATCACGCAGGAAGACGTGCTCACGTGCCGCGCGATCGGCGAGGCGGGCGTGCCCGTCATCGCCGAGCTCTACCGGAAGCTTCGCCGTCCCGTCAACATCCTCACGCACTGCAACGCCGGGTGGCTCGCCACCGTCGACTACGGCACGGCCTTGGCGCCCATCTACGCCGCCTTTGAGCGCGGCATGCCGGTGCACGTCTGGGTCGACGAAACGCGTCCGCGCAACCAGGGGCTTCTCACCGCTTGGGAACTCAAAGAGCACGGCGTGCCGCACACGATCATCGCGGACAACGCGGGCGGACAGCTCATGCAGCAGGGCGACGTCGACCTCGTGATCGTCGGCGCCGACCGCATCACGCGCCGCGGCGACGTCGCGAACAAGATCGGGACGTACCTCAAGGCCCTGGCGGCCTACGACAACGAGATTCCCTTCTACGCGGCTGCGCCCGCGTCGACGATCGACATGCGGCTCTCGGACGGCAAGCGCGAGATTCCGATCGAAAACCGCTCGCCCAACGAACTGCTCGTCGTCACCGGCGTCAACGCCGAGGGCCGCACGAGCTCGGTGCAGATCGCGCCCCTGGACGAATCCGTCGCGAACCCCGCCTTCGACGTGACGCACAACCGGTTCGTGACCGGGATCATCACCGAGCGCGGCATCGTGAAGCCGACCGAATTGGCCTCGGTCTTCAAGGACCTCATCCGGGACTGAAAGCCCATGACGACGCCGATCGACAGCGCCGCGCTGCGCGCGGGCCTCATTGAAACCGCCCGCGCGATGAACCGGCGCGGGATCAACGTCAACAAGTCGGGGAACGTCTCCGTCCGGGCGCTCTCCGACGAGGACGGCCGCGCGGGCTTCCTGATCACGCCCACCGGGATTCCCTACGAGTCGCTCGAACCCGACGACATCGTGTTCGTGCCCTTCGGAGGCGGCGCCCACCGTGGCCGCCGCAGGGCGTCGTCCGAATGGGAAATGCACGAGCGCGTGCTCGCGCGCAGGCCCGACGTCTCGGCCGTCGTGCACACGCACTCCGCGTACGCGACGGCGTTGGCGTGTCAGCGCCTGAGGATCCCGGCCTTTCACTACATGGTGGCGGCGGCCGGCGGCGACGCGATCGAGGTCGCACCCTACAAAACGTTCGGGACGCCCGAATTGGCGGATGCGGCCGCGGCGGCCTTGGCCGAGCGCAACGCCTGCCTGCTGGAGCACCACGGCGTGCTTGCCCTCGGAAAGACCCTGGAGAAGGCGCTCGCGCTCGCCGCGGAAGTCGAAAACCTCGCGCGGCAGTACGTGCTCGTGCGGGGGCTGGGCGAGCCGCGCCTGATTGAATCCGACGAGATGCGCCGCGTGATCGAAAAGTTCCGCACCTACGGCGTGCAGCCGGCCGAGGGCGATGCCGCCGTGACTCCGGCGAAGCCGCAGGAACCCTCGCCCCCCGAGCGCTGGTGCACCGCGTCGGGGGCGACCGTCGCCTGCACGGAAAAAGTGAAGGTCCTCTCGGAAAACTGGGAGGAAGCGCGTTCGATGATGACCGACATGTTTGAGGACGCCGTGCTCCTGGGGGTCTCTAAAGCCTCCTTCCGGCAGGCGATGCATGCCTTGGTCGACAGCCTTGAGTGCGCCTACGAGGAGAAGAAGGAATGAGTGTTCGACATCGTTGGGCCGGGCGTCTGCTCGGTCTTCTTCTGCCCGTCATGCTCGCGGCGTGCGCGCACCCGCAGCTGATGGATCTGTCGATGAGCCGTGAGGCGGTCGAAGAGAAGCTGGGCCCCGCCGACGCCGCGACGAGGATGGAGGACGGCACCACCCGCCTCGTCTACTCGATGCAGCCGATGTCGCAGCAGGTCTGGTGGCTCACGTTCGACGCGGCCGGGAACCTCGTCAGGAAGGAGGAGGTTCTCGACCGCGCGCACTTCGCCCTCATCAAGCCGGGCGTCTCGACCCAAAAGGACGTCTACGCGCTCTTCGGCGACTGCGCCCAAAAGTACGTCTTCCACCTCTCGGACCAAACGGCGTGGATGTACCGGTTCCTGGACGACGGGGTCTTCCACATGGCCTGCTGGGTGCAGTTCGACATGCAGGGCGTCGTCACCGAAGTGGGCTACACGACCGACCCCTGGCACGACCGCGACAGCGGTTGGTTCTTCTGACGACGGGACGGGGAGAGAATGATGGAGGACAGTCTCTTCACGGCCCGGATCGAACGGGTGAAGCGCGCCGCATCGGGCGGATGGCCGCGGCTTTTTGAAGCCGCAGGGATCGACCCCTCGCACCTGACGAAGCAGAACCGCCCGTGTCCGCTCTGCGGCGGCACGGACCGCTTCAGCTACTTCGCCAAAGAGGACGACGGCCACTGGTTCTGCCGGCACTGCGGCGCCGGGGATGGCATCAAGCTCGTGCAGAAATACCGGCATACGGGCTTCATCGAGACGCTCCGGTGGCTTGAGACCGAGCTCGGGATTCCCGAGCCGCAGGCGAGCGAAGAGGAGCGCCGCGCGGCGCGCGAGCGCGCCGCGGCATACCGGGCCGAACGCGAAAAGGAAGAAGAGGAGGCCCGTCGGAGGAAGGCCGAGCTCGAAGCCCTTTGGGATTCGGCGAAGCCCCTCACGCGGGAGGATTCCCCGCCGCTTCGCTACCTCGCGAAGCGCGGCCTCGCCGGGTGCGACCTCTCGCACGAACTCCGCTGGGTGGAGGCGCTCCCCTACAAGGATCAGGACGGGAACGACTCGACGTGGCCCGCGCTCCTCGCGCGCGTCTCGGACGAGCGCGGAGGGCTCGTGTCGATCCACCGCACGTACCTCACGGAAGAAGGCGACAAGGCCCCGGTGCCGGTCGCGAAGAAGCTCACGGCGGGATCCCTCGGGAACGGCTTCATCCGGCTCTTTCCCCCGAGCGACTTCCTCTGCCTCGCCGAAGGCATCGAGACCGCGCTCTCGGTGCACGAACTGACGGGGCTGCCCGCCTGGTCGGTGATCTCGCTGAACGGCTTCCAACGCTTCGAGGCGCCTCCCGAGGGCGTGCGCGTCCTCTGCATCTACGGCGACAACGACGCGAGCTTCACCGGCGCGGCCGGGGCCTACGCGTTGGCGGCGCGGCTTCGCGCACGCCACCCGGAACTCCAGGTCGACGTGCGCATTCCCGAGGGCACCGGCACCGACTGGAACGACGTCATCCGCGCTTCGCGCGCCGCTTCGTGAGGAGCGTCGCGGAGACGCCCGCCACGATGATGACGGCGATCCCGAGCGCGGAGAGGATCGTGATGGGTTCGCCGAAGATGATGAGCCCCAAAATCGCCGCGAAGACGATCGCGGAGTACTGGAGCGTGCTGGTGAGGAGCAGATTCCCCGCACCCCACGCGCGCGTCATGCAGAGCTGCGCCAACGTTCCCGTGAGGCCCATCCCGAAGATGGCGGGGGCGTTTTCCCAGGTGATCGGCGAAAAGCCGCCCATCAGCATCTGACCCGCGGCGCCCCAGACGCTCCCGAAGAGCGTGAAGTAGAAGACGATGCGCCATTCGGGCTCGCGCATGGCGGAGAGTTCTTTGACCTGCAGGTACGCCCACGCGGCGAAGAACCCCGAGGCCAAACCCACCAGGGCGGGAAGCTCGTCGCCGCCCCGCACCTCCGGCTGCAGCACGAGCGTGATCCCGAGGAACCCAGCCGCGACGCTCGCCAAGAGCCCCCAGCTCTGTCTCTCGTGCCGCCTCATCGTCATGAAGGCGACGAAGGCTGCCATGTAGAGCGGGCTCGTGTAGTTGAGCGTCATCGCGGTGCCCAGGGGCAGGTGCGCGATCGCGTAGAACCAGATCGTGAGGCCGAAGGTCCCGAGAAAGCTCCGCTTGATGTGGGAGAGGATGAGCGGCGTCCTCACCGTGAAGCCCTTCGAGAGCACCCAGAGGCCGATCACCGCCGTTCCGAAGACCGAGCGGTAGAAGACGAGCTCCATCGTGCCGAAGTCGGCGGCGCCCAGCTTCGAGCAGGCGGCCATCAGGGCGAAGAGAAGCGATGCGGCAAGCATCCAGAGGCTCTGCATGGGGGTTCCTTGGGGTGGGGTTGGATTTCAAAAAACGGAAAAGCCCCGGGGCCGCTCGGGCCGTCGGGGCTTGGGCATCCGTGAAGAGGCGGCCCCGTGCGGGGCGCCTCTTCGAAGAAGCGCAGGCTTACTGCCCGGCGATGTCGTGGTCCTTCTTCGGCTCGTTGCGCAGACGGATGTGCAGTTCGCGCAGCTGCTTTTCGTCGACCGGCGACGGGGCCTGCGTGAGCAGGCACTGGGCGCGCTGGGTCTTCGGGAAGGCGATCACGTCGCGGATCGAGTCGGCGCCGCACATCATCGTCGCGATGCGGTCGAGACCGAACGCGATGCCGCCGTGCGGGGGCGCGCCGAACTGGAGCGCGTCGAGGAGGAAGCCGAACTTCTGACGGCGTTCTTCCGGCCCGATCTTGAGGGCTTCGAAGACCTTTTCCTGGACGTCTTCACGGTGGATACGGACGGAACCGCCGCCGATTTCCCAACCGTTCAGAACCATGTCGTAGGCCTTGGCGTAGCAGTGTTCCGGATCGGTGACGAGCTTGTCTTCGTCGCCGTCGACCGGGCACGTGAACGGATGGTGGCAGGACACCCAGCGCTGGTCTTCTTCCGAGTATTCGAACATCGGGAAGTTGACGACCCAGAGGGGACGCCAACCCGGCGTGAAGAGGCCGGTCTTCTTGCCGAATTCGGAGTGACCGATCTTGAGGCGAAGGGCCCCGAGGCTGTCCCAAACGATCTTCGCCTTGTCGGCGCCGAAGAAGATCACGTCGCCGTCCTGGGCGCCGGTGCGCTCGAGGATCGCGTTGAGTTCGTCGTCGGAGAGGTTCTTGACGATCGGGCTCTGGAGACCTTCGCGGCCGCGGGCGAGTTCGTTCACCTTGATGTAGGCGAGACCCTTGGCGCCGTAGATCTTGACGTATTCGGTGTAGGCGTCGATTTCCGAGCGCGACATGCTCGCGGCGCCGGGAACGCGGAGAGCCACGACCATGCCGTTGTGGAGGCTCTTGACGCCCGAGAAGACCTTGAACTGCGATTCGGCGACGATGTCGGTGACTTCAACCAACTGGAGGTTGACGCGCAGGTCGGGCTTGTCCGAACCGTACTTCGCCATCGCTTCGTCGTAGCTCATCACCGGATAGGTGCCGAGATCGACGTCGAGGACTTCCTTGAAGACCGTGCGGACGAGGTCTTCCATGATCGCGCGGATTTCGTCCATCGAGAGGAAGGACGTTTCAATATCGACCTGGGTGAATTCAGGCTGACGGTCGGCGCGGAGGTCCTCGTCGCGGAAACACTTGACGATCTGGTAGTAGCGGTCGAAGCCAGCCATCATCAGGAGCTGCTTGAAGAGCTGCGGCGACTGCGGGAGGGCGTAGAAGCAGCCGTCCTGCACGCGCGAGGGCACGAGGTAGTCGCGGGCGCCTTCAGGCGTCGAGCGCGTGAGCATCGGGGTTTCGATGTCGATGAAGCCCTTGCTGTCGAGGTACTTGCGGAAGGCCATCGCGGTGCGGTAGCGCAGGCGCAGGTTCTTCTGCATCTGGGGACGGCGAAGGTCGAGCACGCGGTACGTGAGGCGCGTCGTCTCGGAGAGGTTTTCGTCGTCGAGATGGAACGGGGGCGTCATGGAGGGGTTCAGGATTTCGAGTTCCTGACAGAGCACTTCGACGCCGCCGGAGATGAGGTTGTCATTCTTCGTGCCGTCGGGACGCGCACGCACGAGGCCGACCACCTTGAGGCAGAACTCGTTGCGGCACTTGTCGGCCGTCGCGAAGACGTCCGGACGGTCCGGGTCGCACACCACCTGAACGATGCCTTCGCGGTCGCGAAGGTCGATGAAGATGACGCCGCCGTGGTCGCGACGGCGGTGTGCCCAACCGAAAAGGGTCACAGTCTGGCCGATGAGGGACTCATCAACCAAGCCAGAGTACACGGTTCGCATAAAAGCTCCGGGGAAAACGCCGGCGGGTTGTCGGCCGGCTCGATTTGGAAGAATGACGCCCCGCTCGTCCCTGCGGCGAGCGGGCACAGTATGTTGAAGTTTACGCCAACGGCGCGGGCTTGTCGGTCGATTCCGCCTCCGCCTTTTGCTCGGGAGCGGGCTCGGGGATCATCACGCCGAGCGAAAGGTGGAATTTGAAGGCCTGATCGACGGAGACGTTCGTGCGGCGGATCGCCGACTTCGGAAGCATCAGGACGTAGCCCGAGGTGGGGTTGGGCGCCGTGGGGACGTAGACCGTCACGAGGTCGTCGCGCCCGAGGGGTTCCGTCGCGGGGCCTTCGGGGTGCGAGACGATGAAGGCGAGCGTCCAGCGGTCGGGGAGCGGGAACTCCACGAGGACGACTTCCTTGAAGCTGTCGGTCTGGTCGGAGAGCAGCGTCGCGGCGATCTTCTTCGCGCCCGAGTAGAGCGGCCGCACGACGGGAATGCGCTCTAAAAAGCGCTCCCAGAGGCGCACGACCCACTGGCCGAAGTAGTTGGCGACGAGGATCCCCGTGACGAGCACGATCGAGGCGGCGAGGACCAGGCCCACGCCCGGGATGTGCACGCCCAAAATCGTGTCCGGGTGGTAGGGCGGCGGCAGGAGCGCGAGGAAGGAGTCGCTCCAGCGGATGATGGTCTCGAGCACCCACAGGGTGACGGCGAGCGGGATCCAGAGGAGGAGCCCGGCGGAGAAGTACTTTTTGAGCATCTTGTTCTTGACGGCAAAAAGCCGCGGAGGGTCGCGGCTTTTGGGGGCTTATTTCCCGGGTTTCGCGTGGGAGGCGGGCAGCGCCTTGTGGCCGCCGTTGAAGTCGGTGGCGGCCCAGCCCGACCCCTTCAGTTCAAAGCCCGGCGCGGAGAGCTCCTTGCGGAAGGTCTCCTTGCCGCACTTGGGGCAGGTCGTGAGCGGCTTGTCGCTCATCTTCTGGAGCACATCCTTTTCAAAGCCGCACTCGGTGCACTTGTAGGCGTAGATAGGCATGGTATTGAGCCGGTTGGGGGTTCGTGTTGTAGAAAGCGCAAATTATAAGGCCCCGCGCTCGATGAACGCGGGGCCTCGGGATGAGGGTCGGGGCCCGCTCTTAGGGGATAGCGGGCCCGCGGGGTGAGGATGTCACTCCTCTTCTTCCTTGCGTTGGTACTTGGAGGCGAGCTCGGCCTGCTTCTGCGCGGGAAGCGGCTGGTAGCTGTCCAATTCCATCCCCCAGGAGCCCGTCCCCTGGGTGAGCGCATGCAGACGCGTGGCGTAGCCGTCGAGTTCCGCCAACGGCACCGTACCCGTGATCGAGATGATGCCGCCCGGGAGCGATTCCGTGCCGGAAACCTGACCGCGGCGGGACGCGAAGTCGCCGGCGATGTCGCCCATGTACTGTTCGGGCGCGTTGATTTCAACGCGGACGATCGGTTCGAGGATCTGCGGCTTCGCGTTGGCGAGCGCGTCGAGGAAGGCCTTGCGGCCGGCGGAGACGAAGGCGACTTCCTTCGAGTCGACCGGGTGGCTCTTGCCGTCGTAGACGATCACGCGCACGTCCTGAATCGGGTAGCCCGCGACGTAGCCCGAGTCGAGCACTTCGCGCACGCCCTTTTCGACGGCCGGGATGAGGTTGTACGGAATGACGCCGCCCTTGACCTGATCGACGAACTCGAAGCCCTGGCCGCGCGGGAGGGGTTCGACCCTGAGGTAGACCTCGCCGAACTGGCCGGCGCCGCCCGTCTGCTTCTTGTGGCGGGCGTGGCCTTCGGCGTTCGCCGAAATCGTTTCGCGGTACGGGATCGACGGCGTGCTCGTTTCGACTTCAAGCTTGAAGTTGACCTTCATGCGCTCGAGGATCGAACGGACGTGCATGTCGGTGAGGCCGCGGATCACGGTTTCGTTCAGAACCGGGTCGTGCTCGACCGTCATCGTCGGATCTTCGCCCTGCATCTTCGCGAGCACTTCGCTCATGCGGCCTTCGTCGCCGCGGCGGGCGGGCTTCACCGCAAGACCGTACATGGGCTTCGGGAAGTCGATCGGACGCATGCGGATGCCGCTCACGTTCGGGTCGCTGTGGATGACGGAGCCGTAGTTCAATTCATCGATCTTCGCGAGGGCGCCGATGTCGCCCGGGCAGAGACGGTCGGTCTCGGCGGTGTTCTTCCCCTGAAGCAGGAGCGGATGCGCCGCCTTGATGGGCTTCTTGCCGTCGTCGACGTAGAGCGTGCTGTCCTTCGTGATCGTGCCCTGGTGGACGCGGAAGACGCCGATCTTGCCGATGTACGGGTCGTTGACGATCTTGAAGACCTGGGCGACCACCGGAAGGTCGCGTTCGGGCTTCGTCACGTAGGGTTCGCCTTCGGCGGTGACGAAGAGCGCGTCGTTCGCCTCGGCCGGGCTCGGCAGATGGCGGATGATCACCTTCATGAAGTCGCGGATGCCGATCAGGTTCTTGGCCGAGGTGAAGCACACCGGAATGATGTGGCCTTCGCGCAGCGCCTTCGTGATGAGCGGGTGGAGGATGCGCGGGTCGACGCTCCCTTCTTCGAGGTAGCGTTCGAGCGCTTCGTCGTCCTCTTCCACGATGCGTTCGATGAAGGCGCGGTGAACGTCTTCGACGCTCATGATGTCGGATTCGCCTTCTTCGCGTTCGAAGCAGTCGATGACGTGCGTGTGGTTCTTCGTGGGGAGATTGATCGGGAGAACGCCCGGGCCCCAGATTTCGCGCATCTGTTCGAGGAGCCCCTCAAGGTCGGCGTTGGGATCGTCGAACTTGTTGACGACGATCATGCGGCAGAGACGGCGATCGGCGGCGACCTGCATCATGCGGCGCGTGAGGAGTTCGACGCCCTTGGTCGCATCGACGACGGCGGCGACGGACTTGACGGCGTCGAGCGCCGAGAGGTCCTGGCCGAGATAGTCCGAATACCCCGGGGTGTCGAGCACGTGAATGCGCACCGGCGTCAGGTTCGGCATCGCGGTGTCGACGTGCGCGACGGCGAGGCGGATCGAATGGCCGACCTGCTTTTCGAGCGGGTCGTTGTCGCACATCGTGTTGCCGCGTTCGACGGCGCCCAATTCCGGGATCATGCCGGAACGGTAGAGCATGGCCTCGATGAGCGAGGTTTTGCCGCAGGAACCATGCCCTACCAGAGCTAGGGTACGGAGATTTTCAGGCTCGTAAATCATGGTGAGTTCCCCTTTTTGGTCGAATTCGGGATAGGTTCAACCATTCTGCTCCCCGGGACTCCGCGCCTGCGGAGGGGATCTCCCTCGACTTGACGCGGGTTGAAGAGTTGTGCGCGGGGACTCGCTTTTGCGGCCGAAAAGCGCGAAAATTGGAAAGTTGCCCGCGATTCCTCGCGGGCAACGTCGTTTCGGGGTTGGGATGCCGGCGCTCAGCGCGCCGTGGGGAGCGTCGTGCGCACGATGAGCCCCGAGCGGTCGGTGCGGTTTTCCGCCCGGACGCTCCCGCCGTGGAGCTTGATGATGCGCCGCGCGATCGCGAGGCCCAGGCCGAACCCGGTGCCGGTCGCTTCGCGCGTGCCGCGCACGAAGGGGTTGAAGACCTGCTCCAATTCTTCCGCCGGGATGCCAGGCCCCTGGTCGACGCAGAGGATCTCGAAGGTGCCGGGGGCCGCGGGCTCCGCACGAAGTTCGATCGAGCCGCCCTCGGGCGTGTAGCGGATGGCGTTCCGCAGGAAATTGTCGAAGGCGCGCGGGAGCGACGAGAGGTCCGCCTTGAGGAAGACGTTCTCCAGCGACGGGTCGATCGTGAGCGTCACGCCGATGCTGCGCTTCTGCGCTTCGTATTCGGCCGTCTCGCGGATGTCGTCCAGAAGGGCCCGCAGTTCGATGCGCTCCAGGGGAAGTTCTTCCCCCGCGTCGAGACGCGCGTACGTGAGGAGCCCGTCGATCAGTTGGTCGACGGCGCCCACTTCCTTTTCGATGCGGTCGAGGCTCGCGGGCACGCGGGCCGGGTCGCGCCGAGCGAGTTCCAGCGCCACCTCGATGCGGGCGAGCGGACTCCTCACCTCATGGCTCACGTCGTGAAAGAGCCGTCGCTGACGGTTGACCAACTGCTCGATGCGCTCGGCCATCCGGTCGAAGACCTCCGCGAGCGAGGCGATTTCGCGGTCCGTCGTCCCGATGTCGCCCGAGACGCGGGTGGAGAGTTCGCCCTGGGCGAAGCGCTGCATGGCGCGGTCGAGCCGCCGGAGCGGCCGCGTGTAGTAGAGGGCCAGGACGTACGCGACGAGCAGCGTGATGATGAGCCCCGCCGCGACGGCGACGTCCGCCGGGTAGCGCGGGTTGAAGGGCACGGGGTCGATGCGCACGAGCCTCGGGTCCGTGCGCGTGGCGAAGACGATGTAGGGGTGGCCATCGATCTCGATTTCCGTGATCGAGCGGTTCCGCATGCGGCCGTGCATCCCCATCGCCTGCGGGGGAAGACGCCCCTGACGGAGGTCGGCGAGCATCTCGATGGCGGGCTCGGGAACCTTGCGCCCCGAGAGTTCCACCCCGTTGCGGCCCAGCACGTAGACGATCGGGTCGCTGTTGACGGGGCTTCGGAGCCACCGCTCCAGCTGCTCGCGCCCGCCGTAGCGGTGGACGATGAGCGCGCTCTCCACGGCCTTCTGGGCGCTGCGGCGCCAGTCGATCGTGCCCACGCCTTCCTCGCGCGACTGCACGACCCAGGAGTAGATCCAGACGAAGACGCCCGTGGCGATGATCACGGTGAGAAGACCCGCGAAGATCCGCCAGAAGAAGCTGTTGATCGGGAAACGCCAGCGCATGGCCGTCGACGGGGGATCAGGCGGGCTCTTCGGGGCGGTGGACGAGCTGGTAGCCCACCCCGCGGATGCTCTCGATCAGAACGGTCTTGCCGAGGACGGCGGCGATCTTGTGGCGCACGGCCGAGACGTGCACGTCGATCGCGCGGTCGTAGGGACCCATCTGGCGGCCGAGAACCTTGACGTAGATTTCGTCCTTCGGAACGGGCTTGCCCGCTTGGCGCGCAAGGAGCTCAAGGAGCGAAAACTCGGTGCTCGTCAATTCGATGGGCTTGCCCAACCCCATCGCCGTGCGCGAGGAGGGTTTCACGACGAGGTCGCCCACCGTGATGGGCGCGACGCTCGATTCGGACTGCGCCGTGCGGCGCAGGATCGCGTTGATGCGCGCGAGCAGCTCGCGCGGCGGGCAGGGCTTCGGTACGTAGTCGTCGGCGCCCAATTCCAACCCCACGATGCGGTCGATCGGGTCGCCCTTGGCGGTGAGCATCAGGACGGGGAGCTGGCCCTTGGCGCGGATTTCCTTCAAAACCTCCACGCCGCTCATCCCCGGCATCATCACGTCGAGAACGACGAGGTCGAACGTCTCGTCTTCGAGACGCTTCAGGCCGTCGGGTCCGTTGTTGGCGGACGTGGCGGAGAAACCTTCCATGTTGAGGTAGTCGGTCAGAAGGTCGGTGAGTGCGCCGTCATCGTCGATGATGAGGATGCGTTTGGGAGCGGTGTGCATGAGGCGTCCGTGCCCGGTTTTTCGGGCTTGAAAATCCTTGGGAATCGGATGTCATTTTATCATTCGACGCCTTGAAATCCCTAGAATGTCGGGCCGCTAAACTTTTTTAACAGAGGCTGAGCCGAATTAACGCGGGCCCCGCAAAGCGCGGTGCACAATGACCTTGAAACGATCCGGGCCGCCCCCTCGCGCGGGCGCCCTCACGAACCCCCGAACACCGAAGATGATCAAGACAACATTCCGGCCCATCGGCCTCGCCGTCATGGCGGCTTCGCTCGCGATGCTCGCGGGCTGCGCCGTCGTCGCGCCGGACACGGCGCGGCTCGCCGCCGACGTGACGCCCGCTTCGTGGTCGACCGACGCGCTCCCCGCCGGGGAAAGCGAAGTCTTCCGCGACTTCTGGACGCGCTGGCAGGATCCGACGCTCTCGCGCCTCGTCGAGCGCGCCCGCGCCGCCAACACCGACGTGCTCTCGGCCGTCGCGAATCTGCGTGCGGCGCGCGCGAGCGTCATGAACGCGAACAGCATCCTCTGGCCCACCGCCGCGTTGGGCGGCTCCGGGAACCGTCAGCGCTCGGGCGGGCGCACCAAGACCGACTACGGTGCGGACCTCTCGGGCGCGTGGACGTTGAACCTCGCCGGGAGCGAATACCAACAGCGTGACGCGGCCGAAGCGGAAGCCCTGGCGAGCGGTCTCACGCTGGAGAGCACCCGCGAGCTCGTCGCCGCGCAGACCGCGCAGGCCTACGTCAACCTGCGCGCGGCCTTGGCGCAGCGCCAGGTCGTGATGCAGAGCATCCAGAACTACGCCGAGACCGCCCGCGTCGCCGAATGGCAGTACCAGGCCGGGACCGGCACGGCTTCTGAAGCCGAAGACGCCCGCACGCAGTGGGCGAACGCCCGCGCCCGCGTCCCCGAAATCGAACGCTCGATTCAGGAGTACCGGAACGCGATCGCGCGGCTCACCGCGATGCCCGTCGACGAACTGAATCTCGGCGAAGAAGCCGCGATTCCCGTCCCGCCCGAGGGCGCCGCGGTCTCGATCCCGGCCGAGACGATCATGCGCCGCGCGGACGTGGGTTCGGCGTTGGCGACCCTGGAAGCGAAGGTGCTTCGATTGAAGAGCGCCAAGAGCGACTTCTTCCCCACCCTGAAGCTCACCGGGAACATCGGGACGGCCGCAGGGACGATCGGGGCGCTCGGTGCCTCCGGCACGGGCGTCGCCGGTTTGGCGGCGGCGCTCTCGCTTCCCGTCCTCAACTGGGGGAGCCTGATGGCCGCGGAAGAAACCGCCGCCGCGGAACTCGACCGCGCGCGCTCGGACTACGTGGCGACGCTTTTGACCGCGCTCGAAGAGACCGACAACGCGTTGGCGGGGATTTCGAGCGCCGAACGCCGTTCGGGCGACCTCGAAGTGGCGCTTCGCCACGCGCGCACCGCCGCGCTGCTGGCCCGACTTGAATACGAATCCGGCATCGGCGACTACACGATGCTGCTCTCCACGGAACGCTCGCGGTTGTCCGCCGAGGAGTCGCTCCTTTCGAACCAGGCGGAGCGCGCCAATCAGTACGTCGTGCTCTACCGCGCGCTGGGTGGCGCCTGGGCCTTCGATGCGGTTCCCGAAGGGACCGCGGCGACCGTCGCCCTGGAGGCGCCCGAAGGGGCTGAAGAGACTGAACAGAGGTAATCCGTCATGACCGAACAGAAGAACGAACAAAAGAAGAGCGCCCGCGTGCTCTTGGATGACGGGAACCGCCGTCCCTGGTATGTCCGCACCCTGATCTGGGGCTGCGCCGTCGCCCTCGTGGGCGGAGGCGTCTACGCGTGGATGTCGACGCGCCCGGACCCCAATGCCGTGAGCTACGTGACGCAGGTGGTGGAGCGCGGTCCGATTTCGGTGACGGTCTCGGCCGACGGGACCTTGAACCCGATGCGCACCGTGACCTTGGGGTCGGAGCTCTCCGGGATCGTCCGCAAGGTGAACGTCGACGTGAACGACGAGGTGAAGACCGGGCAGACGCTTATCGAGCTCGACACGCGCAACTTGGAGGCGAAGGTCTCGAGCGCGAAGGCCGCGCTGACGAGCGCCAAGGCGCAGCTCAAGGAATCCGAAGCGACGTTGAACGAAGCGAAGCTCCGCTACGACCGTCTGAAGGAGCTGAACCGCATCTCGGAAGGCCGCATGCCGACCCGCGCCGAACTCGACCAGCAGGAAGCGTCCGTCGAAACGGCGCGCGCCTCGGTGGAAGTTTCCCGCGCGTCGATCGCCGATGCGGAAGCGACGCTCGACACGGCGGAAACGGACCTCGGGAAGGCGATGATCGCCTCGCCCATCGACGGCGTGGTGCTCGCGCGCTCGGTCGAGCCCGGCTACGCCGTGGCGGCGAGCCTGCAGGCGGTGGAGCTGCTGACGCTCGCCACCGACCTGCGCGAACTGGAACTCCGCGTCGACGTGGACGAAGCCGACATCGGCGTCGTCGCGGCCGGGCAGGACGCCTACTTCACGGTGAGCTCGTATCCGGACCGGCGCTTCCCCGCGGTCTTGAAGAAGGTCGCGTACGGTTCGACCGAAACGGAAAACGTCGTCACGTACACGACGTACCTGAACGTCGACAACAAGGACCTGCTGCTGCGCCCCGGGATGACCGCGTCCGCGACGATCTCGACCGCGCACAAGGACGACGTGCTCTTGGTCCCCAACGCCGCGCTCCGGTTCCAGCCGCGCCAGACGACCGCCTCGACGCAGTCCGCGCTCATGATGGGCGGGCCCCCGCACGCGAGCGGCGAAAAGAGCGTGAAGGAAACGTCGCTTCACGGTGAGCGCATCCGCACGATCTACGTGCTGCGCAACGGCCAGGCGCTGCCCCTCGAAGTGACGACGGGCTTGACCGACGGGAGCCAGACCGAAATCGTCTCGGGCGAACTCGCCGAAGGCGACGAAGTGATCGTCGACCAGCGCCGCGCGGGCAAGTGACGCTCGGAGGGTTGGACATGACCGAACGGGTTCCGCTCATCGAATTCCGCGGCATCGGCAAGCGCTACGGGACGGGCGAATACGCCTTCACGGCGCTCCACGACATCGACCTCACGATCGACGAAGGCGAATTCGTCGCGATCATGGGTCCGTCGGGGTCGGGGAAGTCGACCGCGATGAACATCATCGGGGCGCTCGACCGCCCGTCCTGGGGCGAGTACCTCTTCGCGGGCGTGCACGTCGAGAACCTCTCGAACGACCAGCGCGCGATGCTGCGCCGCAAGTACCTCGGGTTCGTCTTCCAGGGGTTCAACCTCCTGGCGCGCACGACGGCCTTGGAAAACGTCGAACTCCCGCTCATCTACCGCGGGATGTCGACCAAAGAACGCCACAAGTTGGCGCGCGCGGCCTTGGACCGTGTGGGTCTGCTTGAGTGGGAGACCCACACCCCGGCCGAACTCTCGGGCGGGCAGCAGCAGCGCGTCGCGATCGCCCGCGCGATCGTCACGCGCCCGAAGCTCCTTTTGGCCGACGAACCGACGGGGAGCTTGGACAGCGCGCGAAGCGTGGAAATCATGGAGCTCCTCCGGGAGCTGAACCGCGAGGACGGCATCACCGTCGCGCTCGTCACGCACGAGCCCGACATGGCGACCTACGCCTCGCGCAGGATCATCTTCAAGGACGGCCATCTCGTCGATGACGGCCGGGGAGGCGGGGCATGATCTGGAACGCCTTTCTTCTTGCGCTGCGCCAGATCTGGCGCAATCCGATGCGAAGCCTTTTGACGGTGCTGGGCGTCGTCATCGGCGTCGCCGCGGTCGTCACGATGGTGACGGTCGGGAACGGCGCCTCGGACGCGATCCGCACGCAGATCGAGAGCTTCGGGAACAACCAGCTGATGCTGCGCCCCGGCATGCGCCTGGGGCCCGGCCAAAAGGTGGGCGCCCCCGACTTCAAGTTGGAAGACGCCGAAGCGCTCGTCAACCAGCTGGCCGGCATCGAAGCCGTGGCGCCGCAGACCTCGAAGTCGCTCACGATCGTCGCCGAAGGCCGCAACTGGCAGACGAGCGTCATCGGGACCGACAACAACTACTTCACGATCGACAACCGCGAGTTGGAGAGCGGCCGCTACTTCGAAGACGCCGAACTCATGGCGGGCTCGGCCGTGTGCGTGATCGGCGGGACGATTCAGCGTGAACTCTTCGGCGCGAACGTCGACCCGGTCGGGAAGTCGCTTCGCACCGGCGGGTTCTCCTGCCGCGTGGTGGGGCTTTTGAAGACCAAGGGCACGGCCGCGATGGGCGGCGACCAGGACGACCTGGTCGTGATGCCGTTGAAGACCGTGCAGCGCCGCATCCTGGGCGAAAGCCGCGTCGCGAGCCTGATGCTTCGCATCAACGCGGACTCGGACCGCGAGCGCCTCAAGGACGCCGTGCGCGACCTGATGCGCGAGCGCCGTTCCTTGTCCGAGGGCGACGACGACAACTTCCAGATCATGGACACGGCGGAAATCGCCGCGAAGGTCGCCTCGACCACGCAGATCATGACGACGCTCCTGGCGGCGGTCGCCGCGGTGAGCCTCGTCGTGGGCGGCATCGGGATCATGAACATCATGCTGGTGTCGGTTACCGAGCGCACGCGCGAAATCGGCATCCGCCTCGCGATCGGCGCCTTGGGCCGCGAAGTGCAGCTGCAGTTCCTGATCGAGGCCCTCGTGCTCGGGTGCCTGGGCGGGATCCTGGGGCTCGTGGTCGCGCTGGGCGCTTCGAAGATCTTGGCGAGCGTCATGAGCGTTCCCTTCCTCTTCAACCCGGGGATCAACCTCCTCGCCTTCACGGTGTCGGCCCTGACCGGCGTCGTCTTCGGGTACTTCCCGGCGCGGCGCGCGGCGAAGCTCGACCCGATCGAAGCGGTGCGCCACGAGTAAGCGCGGACCGGCTGTAAAAACAAAACGGGCGGCCCCCTGCGGGACCGCCCGTTTTTCAATTCAGGTCGGCAGCCGATCAGAACGGAACGTCTTCGTCCAACGTGTCGATCGAAGCGCTCGTCGCGGGCGCGGCGGCCGGGGCGGCAGCCGGACGGGCGGCGGGACGCGGCTGCGATTCGAAGCCGTCCGCGGCGGGACGCGGGGCCCAGCCGCCGGACTGACCGCCGCCGGCGGGCGCGCCGCCGTCACCGCGGGAGGAGAGGAGCTGCATCTGGTCGCAGACGATTTCGGTCGTGTAGCGGTCCTGGCCGTTCTGGTCCTGCCACTTGCGGGTGCGCAGACGGCCTTCGATGTAGACCGGGTTCCCCTTATGGAGATATTCCTTGGCCACTTCGGCCGTGCGGCCGAACATGACGACGCGGTGCCATTCGGTCTCGGAGACGAGTTCCTGCGTCTGCTGGTTGCGGTAGCGGCGCGTGGTCGCGATCGAGAGCTGCGCGATGGCGCGGTTGCCCTCCGCGGTGTAGCGGACGTCGGGGTCCGCGCCGAGATTGCCGAGAAGAATGACCTTGTTGACGGAAGCCATAACTATACCAAAAAACTAAAAATTTACTTACACATCAAGGGCTTCGCCCGTTTCGTGCGTCGTCCTGCGGGGCTCTTTGAGGTTCCTCGCACCGACGAACCAAATGAGCATAGCAAAAGCCGCCGCGGCGAATACGGCCTCCGCGGAAAAATGTTCCGAGATCCACCCGCCCAGAGCGCCGCCCACGAAGAGGCCGATGTTCTGTGTCGTGTTGTAGATGCCGAGCGCCAACCCCTTGTCGGCTTTGGGCGACGCGCGGGAGATGAGGCCGGGAAGCGTCGCTTCGAGGATGTTGAAGCAGCCGAAGAAGAGCGCGAGCAGGAACGCGATCTCCCAGACGGAGTGCATGAGGAAGACGAAGAGGACGAAGACGACCGTCATCACGAGGATGATGATCCGCTGGAGCTTCGTCACGGCCCCGGCGCGCTCGGCCCAGCCGATCGGCTTCATCATCACCGCGAAGCCGAAGAGCACCGCCGGAAGGTAGATGTACCAGTGGTGGAGGACGGGAAGCCCCATCGATTCGAGGCGGCCCGGCACGACGACGAAGAGCGCGGTCAGAACCGCGTGGAGGATGAAGATCCCCAGGTTGAGCCTGAGGAGCTGCGGGTCGAGCGCGATCTCCTGCCAGGGGCGGTGCGCTTCGACTTCCGAGCGCCCGGTCTTGGGTTCTTCCGGCGGCGTCACCCAACGGACGACGCCGATCGCGCTCACCGCGAGGATCCCGGTGATGGTGAAGAGCCCGGAGACGCCCCAGAGTTCGGTGAGGGGCGGCGCGATCACAAGCGAAAGGGCGAACGTGAGCCCGATCGAGGCGCCCACCAGCGCCATCGCCTTCGTGATGACGCGCTCGCGCACGGCGTCCGAAATGAAGGCCGTGACCGCGGCGGAAATGGCGCCCGCTCCCTGGAGCGCGCGCCCGAGCATCACGACGCCCAGATGGTCGGCGCACGCGGCGATGAAGCTCCCGATCGCGAAGATGACGAGCCCCAGGACGATGATGGGCTTTCGACCCCAGCGGTCCGAGGCCCAGCCGTAGGGGATCTGCAGAATGCCCTGCGTGAGGCCGTAGATCCCGAGCGTGACCCCGACCCAGAAGTGGTCGTCGCCGCCCGGGAGCTGATGCGCGTAGACCGCAAAGACCGGGAGGATCAGAAAGTTCCCGAGCATGCGCAGCGCGAAAATGCCCGCAAGCGAGAGACTCGCGCGGCGTTCCTTCGGCGTCATGCGGTGTGCGGTGTCGGTGGTGTTCGTTCGCATCGTTCTTGGCGGCTCGTATTTCCGGGATCCGGTCGGTGTTGGGGGTGGTTGGAGACGTGCCGGGCAGTCTATAGTAGAAATTTCGCATTCAACCTTAAGGTCAAGGTCAAACCGTGGACGTCATTTCGGTCCGGGGCGCCGCCACGCACAATCTCAAGCACGTCGACGTCGATCTGCCGCGCGGGAAGCTCATCGTCATCACGGGGCTTTCGGGCTCGGGGAAGAGTTCGCTTGCGTTCGACACGCTCTATGCCGAGGGGCAGCGCCGCTACGTCGAGAGCCTCTCGGTCTATGCGCGGCAGTTCCTGGAGCTGATGCCGCGCCCCGAAGTCGAGTCGATCGAAGGGCTCTCGCCCTCGATTTCGATCGACCAGAAGAGCGCGGGGAGCAATCCGCGCTCGACCGTCGGCACGGCGACCGAATTGGCGGACTACCTGCGCCTCCTTTTTGCGCGCGCCGGGACGCCCCACTGCCCGACCCACGGTCTTGCGCTTCGCGCCGACCCCGTGGCGGCGATGGTAGACCGCACGCTCACGCTCTCGGAAGGCGTGCGCCTCATGGTGGTCGCCCCGATCGTGCGGGGCGGCCAGAAGGACGTCGGCCGCGAAATCGAGCCGCTCTTCGTGAAGGGCTTCACGCGCTTCCGCATCGACGGTGAGGTCGTCATGCTGGAGCGTGCGCCGCTCCCCGGGGAGTTCGAAGGCGCCAAGGACGCCGACGTCGTCGTCGACCGCCTGCGGGTGAAGCCCGACGTGCGCGAGCGGCTCTCGGAGAGCTTCCAGAGCGCCGCCGAAATTTCGGGCGGCCGCGTCATCGCGGCCGAGATGGACGGCGACGCCGAGTACGCCTTCACGACGCGCTACGCCTGCCCCGAGTGCGACTTCACCGTGGGGTCCTTGGAACCCCGGCTCTTCTCCGCCAACAGCCCCGTCGGGTGCTGTCCCACGTGCCGCGGCACCGGCGTGAGTTCGGACTTTTCCTTGGAGCGCATCCTGCGCGATCCGACCGCGAGCCTGGAGGGCACCGCCCTTGAGGGTTGGGGTCCGATGTCGGGCGCCAACTGGGCGAAGTTGGTGCGCCTTTCGCAGACCGCGGGCTTTTCGCTCTCGACCCCCTGGCGCGAACTCTCCGAAGACGTCCGCAGCATGGTGCTCTACGGGGGCGGTGCCGCGGAGCGGCTCGATCCGCCCTTCATCGGGGTCGTCAACGAACTGCGCCGCTTCTGGGCGCAGTCGGACAATCCCCTGCGGCGGGCGCTTGAGCGCTTCCGCGCCGAGGTGACCTGTACCGACTGCGGAGGTTCGGGACTCTGCGAAACCGCGCGCCACGTCCGCCTGGGCGAAGGCGACGCGATGAGGACGCTCCCTGAACTGAGCGCCGAGAGCCTCTCTTCGCTCGACCGCTACTTCGCCGACTTCAGGCTCTCGGGCGCGAAGGCGCAGGTGGCGGACCGCATTCTCTCCGGCATCACGTCGAGGCTCCGGTTCCTGAACGACGTCGGCCTCGGCTACCTCACGCTCGGGCGCCGCGCCGACACGCTCTCCGGAGGCGAGAGCCAGCGCATCCGTTTGGCGAGCCAGATCGGCTCGGGCCTCACCGGCGTCCTCTACGTTTTGGACGAACCCAGCATCGGGCTTCATCAGCGCGACAACGACCGCCTGATCGAAACGCTCCGCCGTCTGCGCGACCTCGGGAACACCGTCGTCGTGGTCGAACACGACGAGGACGCGATCCGCGCGGCGGACTTCGTGGTCGACATGGGGCCGGGCGCGGGCGAAGCGGGCGGCCGGATCGTCGCGGCGGGGACGCTCGCCGAAGTGACGGCGAATCCGGAGTCCTTGACGGGCCGCTACCTCTCGGGGAACGTCGCGAAGCGCCCCCCGCGCCCCGCGTTCGACGCGAAGGCCGCGGATTGGCTGGAGTTGGTCGAGGCTTCCGGGCACAACCTCAAGGACGTGACGCTGCGCATTCCCGTGGGCGCGATGACGACCGTCGCCGGGATCTCCGGCTCGGGGAAGTCGTCGCTCGTCCTCGACACGCTGCTGCCCGCCTTGGCCGCGCACTACCACCGCGCGCAGACGGTGCCGCTTCCCCACCGCGAAATCCGGGGGCTCGAGCACTTCGACAAGGTGATCAGCGTCGACCAGAGCCCGATCGGCCGCACACCCCGCTCGAACCCCGCCACCTACACGGGGCTCTTCTCGGCGATCCGCGACGTCTTCGCGCAGACGCTCACCGCGCGCGAGCGCGGCTACGACGCGCGCCGCTTCAGCTTCAACACGAAGGGCGGACGCTGCGAAGCGTGCCAGGGCGACGGCGTCGTCAAGGTCGAGATGCAGTTCCTCCCCGACATCTACGTCGCGTGCGACGTCTGCGGCGGGAAGCGCTACAACCGCGAAACGCTCGAAGTCCGCTACAAGGGGTTGTCGATCGCGGACGTGCTGGAGCTCACCGTCGAGGAGGCGATTCCGTACTTCGACGCGCATCCCGGCATCGTGAGGAAGCTCGAGACGCTGCGCGACGTCGGGCTCGGGTACATCCGCCTGGGGCAGAGCGCCACGACGTTCTCCGGGGGCGAGGCCCAGCGCATCAAGTTGGCGACGGAACTCGCCCGCACCGACACGGGCCGCACGCTCTACATCCTGGACGAGCCGACGACGGGGCTTCACTTCGCCGACGTCGATCAGCTTTTGGACGTGCTGCGGCGGTTGACCGCCCTCGGGAACACCGTGCTCGTGATCGAGCACAACCTCGATGTTTTGGCCTCGAGCGACTGGGTGGTCGACATGGGGCCGGGCGGCGGCGACGAAGGCGGCCGGATCGTCGCCGAAGGGACGCCCGAAGACGTGGCGGTGAATCCCGCGAGCGTCACGGGACCGTACCTTGCGAAACTCATCCCCAAGCACCGAAACGGCGGTTGATGTGGAAAAGCCGGGGATTTTGCGTGAAGCCTTTGATTTTCAAAGACAAAAAATGTGGATAACCCCGTGAATAACTTGGGGCCCGGCGGTGAGCCGGGCCCCAAATTCTTGTGGAGAAGGGTCGGATCAGTCCTTCGTCAACATCGATTCAAACCGCCAGCTGTCGCGGCACATGTCGTCCAGGGTCCTCGTTGCCTTCCAACCGAAGAGCTCCAGCGCGAGGGCGGGATCGGCCCAGTTGGCGGCGATGTCGCCTTCGCGGCGGGGTGCGAATTCGTACGGGATCTTCCGCCCCGAGGCGCGCTCAAAGGCGGCGACGACTTCGAGCACGCTGTAGCCGCGCCCGCAGCCCAAGTTCACCGCGCGCCAACCCGTGTGCGCGCACACGTAGGGGAGCGCCGCGGCGTGGCCTTCGGCGAGGTCGACCACATGAATGAAGTCACGCACGCCCGTGCCGTCGGGCGTCGGGTAGTCGTTCCCGAAGATGCGCAGGCGCTCGAGGCGCCCGTTCGCCACGCGGGCGACGTAGGGGAGAAGATTGTTGGGGATGCCGTTCGGGTCTTCGCCGATGAGGCCCGACGGGTGCGCGCCGATCGGGTTGAAGTACCGCAGGCACATCACGCTCATCCGCTTGTCCGCGCGGCAGACGTCGGCGAGGATCTCCTCGATGTGAAGCTTCGAGCGCCCGTACGGATTCGTCGCCTCGCCCGTGGGGCAGTCTTCCGTGAGGGGGAGCTTCTCAGGAGTCCCGTAGACGGTCGAAGACGAGCTGAAGATGAGGCGCTTCACGTCCGCGGCGCGCATGGCTTCGAGGAGCTTCAACGTCCCCGCGGTGTTGTTGTCGTAGTACTCGATGGGCTTCTCGACGCTTTCGCCCACGGCCTTGAGGCCGGCGAAGTGGATGACGGCCTCGATCGACTCGCGGCGCAGCACGCGCTCAAGAAGAGCCGCATCGCGGATGTCGCCCTCGACGAAGACGGGGGCGCGGCCGGCGATTTTCTCGATGCGGGCCGCGACGCCCGCGTCCGCGTTCGAGAGGTTGTCGTAGAGCACGACGTGGTGGCCGGCTTCGAGAAGCGTGACGGCGGTGTGCGAGCCGATGAAGCCCATGCCGCCCGTGAGGAGAATGCGCATGACGGCGTCACCCCTTAGACTTGGAAAATGCTTTTGGAACTCAAAGTCTAGCAGGGGGCCCGGCCCCGGCCGACCTTTCTCATGATCCGTCTTCGTGAACTCACCGCGGCGCTCGCGGCCGCCCTCATCCTTTCGGGCGCCGCCGACGCCAAAACGCCGGAGGAAGTCCGCGCGGCCTGCCGCGCGGAGGGCCGTCCCTGCGTGGGGCTCGTGCTCTCGGGCGGCGGCGCGCGCGGGTTCGCGCACGCGGGCGTGCTCAAGGTCCTCGAAACCCTGGGCGTCAGAATCGACGTCGTCACCGGCACCTCGATGGGGTCGATGGTGGGCGGCGCCTACGCGGCGGGCTACACCGCGGAGGAGATCGAGAGGATCGTGCTCTCGGTCGACTGGGACCAGATGCTCGCGGTCCGGCCGGAGCGCGAACTCCTCCCGTGGCGCAGGAAGGCCGAAGACTTCCAGGGGCTCTCCTCCGCCGCGATCGAAATCACGGCGGACGGCCGGGCGCGGCTCCCCAAGGCGATCGTGCCCTCGCAGGTGCTCGACATCTTCCTCATGCGCCACACCGGGATCGTCTCGATGGTGGAGGACCTCTCCTACCTCTCGATTCCCTTTGCGGCGTCGGCCACCGACCTCATCACGGGCGAGCGCGTCGTCATGCAGAAGAACTGTACCCTCGGCACCGCGATGCGCGCCTCGATGTCGGTGCCGGGCGCCTTCGCGCCCTTGAACGTCGGCGACCACATGCTGGTCGACGGCGGCCTCGTCGACAACCTTCCGGTGGAGTTGGCGCGCGAGATGGGCGCGGACGTGATCATTGCGGTGAACGTCGGGACGCCGCTCTCGGGCCGCGACGAACTCCAGTCCGTCGTGGGCGTGATGGCGCAGATGGTGAACATCCTCACCGAACAGAACGTGCGCCGCTCGATCCGCTCGCTCGGCGACCGGGACATCCTCATCACGCCGGATCTGACCGGGCTCTCCAGCACGGACTTCAAAAAGAGCGCCGACATCATCCGCGCCGGGGAGACCGCCGCGCAGACCCACGCCGAAGCGTTGGAGCGCCTCGCGCGCCCGCGCGCCGAGTGGGCGGCCTGGGACGCCGAGCGCCGAAGCCTCATCACCGAGGCACCGAAACGCACCGAGCACGTCATCAGCGCGATGCGCGTTGAGGGGAACGACATGGTGACGCCCGAGCGCGTGATCGCGGCGACCGGCATTCCGCTCAACAAGCCCGTCACGAACGAAGAGGTCGAACAGGGCGCCCGCCGCGTCTGGGCGGAGGGCTACTTCAGCAGCCTCAAGTACCGGTTCGAACCCGGCCCGGGCTCGACCGAAGTGCTGGTCTTGGAACCCCAGGAGCGTGAAGAAGGCTATTCGACGGTGCGGATCGGCGGCTCCCTGGAGACCGACTTCGAGGAGAACAACAACTACAACGTGATCTTCTCGCACACGTGGCACCTCCTCAACAGCTGGGGTGCGGAGTGGCGAAACGAAGCGGCCTTCGGCGACCAGCACCGGTTCCTCACCGAGTTCTATCAGCCGATCGGCCCCAACACGAACTGGTTCGTGGAGTTGGAGGGCTCGTACGAGCGCACGCCCTTCGACATCTACCGCGGGGGCGAACCCATCATGCGGTGGCGAAACGAGGTGCTCGACGGCCACGTCATGTTCGGCCGCGAATTCCCCGGGTTGGGCCACGCGGGCGTGATGGGCGGGTGGCTTCGCACCAAAGCGAAGCGCGAGATCGGCGTCTCGGACATGGACTACGAACAGGGCGTCGTCTCGACGGGCTACCTGGGCGGCCAGGTGGTGTTCGATACGTTGGACGACGTCGACTTCCCGACGAAGGGGTATCTCTTCTCCGCGGAGGGGCTCGTCACCGAAGCCGACGCCGACGGGCGCTCGCCCTACATCTTCATGGCGGAGGCGCTCGTTCCCTGGAGCGTGGGCCCGTGGACGGCGCTCCTTCAGGTCGAAAAGGGACGCTCGACCCAGCCGGACGCCTTCCGTCTGGGCGGCGCCTTCAACATGGCGGGCGTGCCCGCAGGGCGCTGGACCGGGTCCGACTACGACTACGCGAGCATCGCGCTCGCGCGGCGCTTCGCGACGCCGCTCCTTGAAAACACGCCGATTTGGGTGGGCGGGCGGCTCGAAGCCGGCCGCGCCTACAACGGAAGCGATCCGGGCTGGTCCGAGAGCGGCGACGACACGTGGCGTTCGTCCGCCTCCGCGTACGTCGGGCTCGACAGCGTGATCGGGCCGCTCTACCTCATCTTCGGGCGCACCCGCAACGAAGGGAGCGCGCTCTACTTCGTCTGGGGCCACCCGCACTGAGGGGCGTGCCACCCGAAGGAAGTCCTTACTCCGTCTTCTCGATTTGCCCGGCAGGCCCTTCCGGCGCCGGAGGCATGTTGTCGATCGCCATCTTGAGGGCGTGGAGCGACAGGTTGATTTCCGCCGAGAAGTAGAGCGTCGAGACGACGATGAGCGTGATCGCGCCCATGAGGAGCCCGCCTTCAACGTAAAGCAGACTCACGTCGGTGAAGTCCGCCAGGACGCAGAGCGTGACGAGCAGTGCCGAGAAGACCGCGGAGAGCGCCACGCAGAGCATCCCGCGGCGCACGAGGCTCGCGCGCTCGTAGATGAGGTCGATCTCCGCGTCGATCACGGGTTCGAACTTCGCCGCGGCGGTGGCGCGCTTCGCCATCAGCTGACGGATGCGGTTCGTCGCGTGGTTGTAGCGCGCCGTCATGCAGATCATCAGAAGCCCGACCCCCGAGATGAGCGTGATCGGGGTGAGCGACGAGGCGAGGATTTGGTTGAATTCGTTGATGTCGACCATGATTCACGCTCCTCAGTGCTGCGTGCGCTTCTTGCCGGGGAGGTGCTTCACCGCCATGCCGAGGGCATGGAGCGACACACCGATCTCCACCGAGAAGAACGCCGTGGAGACGACGATCAGAAGGAGCGCCGCCACGAGAAGCAGGCTCGAGAGCGCCACGAAGCTCGTCCCGCTGAAGTGTTGGATGACGTTCGCCGCCACCATGAGGCCCGAGCACAGGGCCGAGAGCGAGAGGCAGAGCATCGCGCGGCGCAGGAAGAGCGCGCGGCGGAAGATGATCCGGATCTCGCGGTCGATGTCGGGTTCGCCCGCGAGCCCGAGGTCCTCGCGCTTTTTGATGAGCTGCCGGATGCGGTCCGTCGAGTGGTTGTAGCGGTTCGTCATGCAGAGCATGATGAGGCCGACGCCGGAGATGAGCGTGATGGGCGTGAGCGAATTCGCCAGCATGCCCTGAAACTGTGCGGCGATCATTTGTCTTCCGTCTGGGTGGGTTCTTCGTCGCGCAGGAATTCGACCTCGCGGGGCGCGACGATGCGGCGGTAGTCTTCCGTGTTGATGAAGATCGAGACGTCGCGCTGGCCCGCGTTGAAGACGAGTTCTTCGTACCGGGTGAAGAGCGACGGATCGGCGACGATCTCCAGCTCCGGGTGCAGGCTCACCGGCGGGACCGCGCCGAAGACGCAGCCCGTGAAGTTCATCACTTCGTCGGGGCTCGCGAGCGAGGCACGGCGCGCGCCGAACGCCTGGGCGAGCTTCGTGAGATCGGCCTGCATGTCGGCGGGAAGGATCGCGAGCACGTGCTTCTTGACGCCGTTGCCCTTGACCGTGCAGCAAAGGGCCTTTGCGCCCTGGCCGAGTTCGGTCCCGCGGATTTCCGAAACGGACTTGCTCGACGTGCCGCAGGCTTCGTGATGCATGACGCGGAAACGCGCGCCTCCCGCGCTGAAGCGTTCGACGAGTTGATCAAGGACGTTCTCAACCATTGGGCATACTCCGGAAGGTGTGGGGTCGTGGGGCGCCCGGACCGGGTGGATTTCGGGCGCGGGAAAAGACGAAGACGATAAAATACGCCGATCCGCGCGGTTTGGCATCTTCCCGGCCGCGCATCGGCTTTTTTTATAGGGATACTCATGACGGAAGGTACGGTGCTCTGCTTCGATTTCGGCCTCGCCCGCACGGGTGTGGCCGTCGGCAACACGCTCACGCGGACCGCCGAACCGCTCACGATCATCCGAGCGCAGACGAACGACGCGCGCTGGAAGGCGATCGAGGCGCTCGTCGCCGAATGGGATCCCGCGCTCTTCGTCGTGGGCGTCCCCGTTCACGGCGACGGCACCGACTCGACGATCACGCAGCGCTGCCGGCGCTTCGCGCGTCAGTTGGAAGGGCGCTTCCGCCGCCCCGCCAAGGAAGTCGACGAACGCTACTCGTCGGTTGAAGCCGACGACGGGAGCGGCCGCATCGACGATCTTGCCGCCGAGGTGATTCTCCGGCAGTACTTTGAAGAGAACGCCGACTGAAACGTCCGCCCTCCGACCTTTCTCCTTTTCCTTTTATGACCTCGATCCGCAAGGCCTGGCGCCTCACGCTCGTCGCGCTCCTCATCCTGATCATCCTCTTCACGGTGACCGTGCTCTTTCCCATCGCCGGGAACGCGGGCCGCGGGCGCCTCACGCGCACGTTGGCGAAGTTCAGCATGTGGGTGATGGGGATCCGCGTGCGGGTGAAGGGCACGGTGCCAGACGCCTCCGCCGCGGCGATCGGCTGGGCGTCCGAGGGTCCGGGCTACATGGTCTGCTCGAACCACGTCACCTTCGTCGACATCTTCGCGCTCTCCTGCGTGCTCCCCGTGCGCTTCGTCGCGAAGAAGGAGATCGCCTCGTGGCCGGTCTTCGGGTTGATTTCGAAGCGCACCGGCACGATCTTCATCGACCGCACGCGCCGCCGCGCGGTGCTGGAGATCGCCGAAGCGATGACGAACGCGATGAAGGAGGGCCGCAACGTGCTCTTCTTCCCGGAAGGGACGACCGGGACGGGCGAAGGGCTTCTCCCCTTCCACGCGAACCTCTTCGCGTCGGCGGTGGCGGCGGAAGCCCAGATTCTTCCGGTGACGCTCCGCTACACGAAGGACGGCGCCGTGACGACGCTCGTCTCCTACGCGCACCGCGACCTCTTCACGGTCCTCAAGGACATCTGCGCGACGCCGAGCCTCGCCGTCGACATTCAGGTGCTTCCGGTCATCGAAGCCGCCGGGCGCGAGCGCCGCGACATCTGCGCGGAAGCCTCCCGCGTGATGTCCGCGGCCCTGGGCGTCGAAGACGCGACGGCCGCACTCGAGGCGAAGCGCCTCGCGCGTGCGGCCGCGGCGGAAAGGAAGGAAGAAGTGAAGATCGGAAGAGCACACGTCTGAACTCCAGTCACATGTCAGAATCTCGTATGCCGTCTTCTGCTTGAAAAAA
>ENA-UPWN01000122-UPWN01000122.1-human-gut-metagenome-genome-assembly--contig:-NODE-122-length-40046-cov-7.377217_pt1 | contig 40046 bp, 30 predicted proteins | sample MGYA00250050_ERZ773377 | MGnify/ENA primary metagenome ERZ773377 (study PRJEB29103, sample SAMN06112008) | human gut metagenome | biome: human gut; feature: ankylosing spondylitis patient; material...
ACCTGCTCCAACGCGCCGGCACGGCGCTGCCGTTCGACAAGACCCACTACGGCCTCGCCATCGCCCTGGGCGGTGCCGAGACCACGATGGCGGACCTCCTGCGGCTCTACGGCGCATTGGCGTCCGACGGCCTCGTGCGGCCGCTGGTGTTCGGATACGTGGAGGGGAACGGAGCGACGGGCTCGACGCCGGTCCCCGTGACGCTCCGCGGTTCGGGCGAAGGCCGGAACACCGCAACGGAACCCGCCACCATCCCGATCCTCACGCCGGAGAGCGCGCTCATCATCCGCGAGATCCTCGCGCGCGGGGGCGAGACCGTGCGCACCGCTTCGGGCGCGCCGGTGCGCGCCGGCTTCAAGACGGGGACGAGCCACGGCTTTCGCGACGCCCGCGCCGCGGGGACCGTGGGACCCTACGTGCTGACCGTCTGGCTCGGGAACTTCGACGGCCGCGGGAACCCGCACCTTCAGGGCGCCGCGGTCGCGGCGCCCCTTTGGCTCGAAGCCGCGGCGAGGATCGCCCGGCACCCCGGGCTCGACTTCCCGGCGGAGCGCCGGGTGCCGAAGGCGGGCAGTACCTCCGGTTCCGGCCCCGCCCACACCGACGCCGGCACCGTCAACGTCGTGCGGCTCCCCGTCTGCCGGGAGACGGGCGACGTCGACGTGACGCTCTGCCCCAACCGCACGACGGAGGCCTTCTTCATCCCGGGCGTGAGCCCGGTGAGACCCACGGGGATTCTCCGGCGGGTGTTGGTCGACAAGCGGACGGGTCTTCGCGCCTGCGCGGAGGACCCCGAGGTGACGGAGCGCCGCGTCTACGCCTTCTGGCCCACGCACGCCTTGGAGATGCTCCGTGCGGCGGGGCGCCCTGCGCCGACGCCGCCCGCTTGGATGCCGGGCTGCGGCGTGACGGCGCCGGGCCGCGCGCCGGAGATTCTCGCACCCGAGGCAGGAAGCGTCCGCTGGGCCGAAGCTGACGGCTTCGCGCGCGTCACCTTGACGGCCGGGACCGAATCGGACGCCCGGGTCGTGCACTGGTTCGCGGACGGGACGTACTTGGGGCGCGGGCCGTCCAACACCCCCATCGTGCGGCGCTTCGGCGCGGGCACGCACCGCGTGGAGGCAGTGGACGAGAAGGGGCGCACGCAGAGCGTGCGGTTCACGGTGCGGAGGCCGTAGAGGGGCCCGATGAAGCGGAGGGCGCGTTCAGCGTCAACAAGAATTCCCCGGTTCCGACAACAAGAATTCCCCACCTCCGACAACAAGAACTCCCCAGTTCCGTCAATAAGAATTCCCCACCTCCGACGACAAGAACTCCACACCTCCGTCAACAAGAATTCCCCACTTCCGACAACAAGAACTCCCCACTTCCGTTCATGAGGCACGGAGAGAAGCCCGCCGGAGGACGCCGCGCTTCAGCGCCCTTTTGCAACCCGACCCCGCGTTAAGTTTTGCAAAGCCTCTGCAAAGATCCCGCGGCCGAGTGTTGCCGCCCGCAGGAACCTTTTGCCGCCGGACACAGGTTCTATGTTTTCGCCTGGAGCCCGTCGTAGGCTCGAATCTGAAGAAGGCAGGTCCTCACGCCTGACCCGCCGAAGCCAGCGTTCCCCCGCCGCGGCTTCGGGATGAGGACGTCCCGCCTTCGTCGAGAAGACCACAACAACGACAAGGATCCCGACCATGAAACGCATCGTTCTCCCCTTCGTGCTCGTCACCACGGCGGCCTGGCTCGCAGGCCTCTTCATCTTTCCGCCCGGCTACTCCACCCGCGCGGTCTCGCACGAGTTCTTCTATCTCTCAGGCACCCTCGCCTGGGGCTTGATGGCGATCGCGCTCGTCATCGCCGCGCGCCCCGCCTGGCTGGAGCGCGTCGCGGGCGAACCCCTCGACCGCCTCTACGGGCACCACAAGACGCTCGGCCTCTGGGCGATCGGGCTCTCGGTCCTTCACTACTTCGGGAAGACCGTGGGCGGCACGGTCGTCTCGGTCGTGAGCCTCTTCGGGATCGAAGCCGCGCAGGTCGGCCGCCCCGTGATCGATCAGACCGGGATGAATGCGCTCGAATTCTTCTGGTCCGCACTTCGTCCCGTCGCCGTCACGAGCTCGATCTGGGCGACGGCCTTCATGGTGCTACTGGGTGTGCTCGCACTCTCGAAGCGCATCAAGTACTCCTCCTGGCTCACCGCGCACCGGCTCTTTGCGGTCGTCTTCCTCGTCCTCTCGCTCCATTCGGTGCGGCTGATGGACACGACGGACTTCGTCTCGCCCTTCGGGTGGATCAACCTCGTCGTCACAGTCGTGGGCGTTTGGGCCTCCGTCGTCATTCTCGTGAAGGGCGCCGGCGCCTCGAAGTCGGTCCCGGCGACGGTGCGGGCGGCGGAGCACGCGGGCGGCGTCACCATCCTCACGGTCGAGCCCACGAAAACGTTTGCCGCCGCGCCCGGCCAGTTCGCGTTCCTCAAGGTTTCGGGCCACGAGAAGCACCCCTTCACGATCGCAGGCCGCACGCCGGAGGGCGGGATCGTCTTCGCGATCAAGGGGCTCGGGGACTTCACGGCGGCCTTGTCGGAGACGGTGAAGCCCGGCGACGCCGTCGAGGTCGAAGGCCCCTGGGGCGCGCTCACGCCCGAGAACGACGTTCCCAATCAGGTCTGGGTCGCGGCCGGGATCGGCATCGCCCCCTTCCTCGCCTGGCTCGAAAGCGAACGCGGAGATGCCGCGCCGGCCGGCACCACGCTCCTCTGGTGCGTGAAGTCGAAGACCGAAGAGCCGCTCCTCGCGCGCGTCGAAGCGTTGGCGAAGGATGCCGGTGCGGCGCTCCGGATCTTCGAGAGCGGGGGCGAACGGCTCCGCCCTGAAGTGCTCTTTTCTGAAACCTTCCCGCAGCTCCCCTCCCGCCTCGTCTGCTGCGCGGGCGCGGGGTTGTCCGAAAAGTTGGCGCGCGCCTGGACGCGCGCGGGCGGCAGGGCGGAGCACTTCCGGCGGGAGGAATTCGACTGGCGGTGACGTGTCGCTGAAAGGTCGTTGAGAGGTTCTTGAGTCGTCCGAAACCGGACGCCCGGAGCGCCCGCGGGCGCTCCGGTTGCCGGTACCGCACAGGAACGATCTTTCGCGGCATGCGCGCCCGGAGACGCCTCAGCACAACAAAAACCCGGTACTCGTGAAAGGCCCGTGAAAAATCAACACATTTTTCGGATCCACCTCGAAAAAACCCGGGTTTTCCGGGCAGGTGGCAGATATAAACTAAGTACTATCGCCTAACTTTGAAAAACCGGCCCTTCGGGGCCTCCATCGAACACAGAGGAAGAGGCCGTATGCTTCGCACCGTCACCCTTACGATTCTCGCCGCGGCGCTTGCGGCCACGGCGCTTCCCGCCCAGAGCGAGACCACGTACCGCCGTGAAGTCGAGCGCTCGCACAGCGTCGAGCGCTGGAGCGACAAGAGCGCGAGCGTGCGCATCGTCCCGCCCGCGCCCCCGGCCGTGCGCCACCATCACCGTCACCGCGCCTGGGATTCGGACGACAACTATTGGGCCGTGCCGCTCGCGATCGGGGGCGCCTGGCTCGGCTACCAGGCCCTGAAGGACCGCGACCGCGAGCCCCAGGTGATCGAACACCGCTACGTCCCGGCCGAGCCCCAGACCCACATCTGGTACTGGTGCGAGAGCGAGCAGGCCTACTACCCGAGCGTGAAGGCCTGCCCCTTCGGCTGGACCGAAGTGCCGAGCCAAAGCGCCACGACGCCGCCCGCGCCGCCTGCGGCGCAGTGATGCGCGGCTGAGCCGCCCGGCCTCAAGCCCCAACACATGGAGGGCCGCATCCCCTGAGGACGCGGCCCTCGTTGCGTTCACGGCATCCCTGCCGAAAGGATGAGACCCTGCTCCGGCCCGATTCGGCCCGATCCGGCCCGATCCGACGCCTCAGTACCAGTCGTGCTTCTCGTCGCGGTTCAAGCCCGCGATCGCGGCCATGTCCGCTTCCGTCAGGGCAAAGCCGAAGAGATCCAAATTCTCGCGGACGTGTTCCGGATTCGCCGAGCCCTCATGAAAAACGCGCCGAACCTCCCGGTCCGGCGCGCCTTCTTCTCAATTCAGGAACGGGATCCGTCCGTCAACGCTCAGAGCGTCGTCGCCTGCGGCTCGTCCTCGTCGTCCTCACGCTTCACGGGGGCGGGCGCCTTGCGGGCCGCGTCCAAGCGCGCGAGATATTCTTCCGTCACGTCGTTCGCGACGTAGACGCCGTCGAAGCACGAGCAGTCGAAGGCCGGAATCTCGGGGTTCATGTCGTGGAGCGCCCCCTTCAAGCCTTCCAGCGTTTGGTAGACGACGGCGTCGGCGCCCAGGATCTCCGCCACTTCCTTTTCGTCCTTGCCGTCGCCGCAGAGGAGTTCGCTCTTCGTCGGCATGTCGATCCCGTAGACGTTCGGGTACATGACGCGCGGGGCGGAGGACGCCACGAACACCTTCTTCGCGCCAGACTCACGCGTCATGCGGATGATTTCGCGCATGGTCGTGCCGCGCACGATGGAGTCGTCGACCAAGAGGATGTTCTTGCCTTCAAACTCCACCGGCATGGCGTTGAGCTTCTGGCGGACGCTCTTCTTGCGCACGGCCTGCCCCGGCATGATGAAGGTGCGGCCGACGTAGCGGTTCTTGATGAAGCCTTCGCGGTAGGGAAGGCCCAATTCCTGCGCCAACTGCTGCGCGCAGGGGCGCGAGCTGTCCGGAATCGGCATGACGACGTCGATCTCGCTCAGGTCCAGCTTCTCGCGGATCGTCTTCGCGAGGTATTCGCCCAATTTCAGGCGCGCCCCGTAGACATTGATGCCGTCGATCGTGGAGTCCGGACGCGCGAAGTAGACGTACTCAAAGGCGCACGGATTGAGTTGGGCGTCCTCCGCGCACTGGCGCGCTTCGAAGTTCCCCTTCATGTCGATCCAGATCGCTTCGCCCGGCGCCACGTCGCGTTCGACCGAGAAGCCCGTCCCGATCATCGTGAGGGATTCGGAAGAGACCATGTACTCGGTCTTGCCGGTCGCGTCCGTCGCCTTCCCGAAGCAGAGCGGGCGGATGCCGTGCGGGTCGCGGAAGGCGAGAAGGCCCTTCCCGGCGATCAACGCCACGACGGCGTAGGAGCCCTTCACGCGCTTGTGCACCTGGCGGACCGCTTCGAAGACGCCGTCCGCGTCGAGCTTTTTGGTCAAGGTCACGCGGGAGATTTCGGTCGCGAGCACGTTCAGAAGGACTTCCGAGTCGCTCGTCGTGTTGATGTGGCGGCGGTCCGTCTCATAGAGCTCCTGCGCGAGCGCTTCGGCGTTCGTGAGGTTGCCGTTGTGCGCGAACACGATCCCGAAGGGGGCGTTCACGTAGAAGGGCTGCGACTCCTGGTTCGAGCTCGCGCACCCCTGCGTCGGGTAGCGAACCTGGCCCACGCCCATCGTGCCGGTCAAGTCGCGCATGTTGCGCGTGCGGAAGACGTCGCGCACGAGGCCCATCGCCTTGTACATGTGGAAGGACAGCCCGTCCAGCGTCGCGATGCCCGCCGCATCCTGACCACGGTGCTGCAGGAGCAGAAGCGCGTCGTAGAGACGTTGGTTGACCGGTTCACCGGACATGATGGCAACAATACCGCACATGATGTCGAATACCTCGTGGTTCCCTTGAATGTCTAGGGGTTGTAAAGAGAAATCTGTAGTTAAAGCCAAATAAAAAGGCCGCAGAATCTGCGGCCTTCCGTCATAGGTTGATTTTGTCGATCACGCTCCGTGCGGCGTCCTCCAGGGGACCGGGCTTCGCGTCGGCGCGCATTTCCGCGATCGACGAGGGGAGGAACGGGAGCGACCAGTTGATCACGATCTCCGCCGGGGCGATCAGGATCGACTGACGCCACATCTTGGAGGTCTGGACGCTCTCCAGCATCCCCGCCAGAAACACCACGCCGCAGACGACCACGACGCCGCGCACGAGCCCGAAGACGGCGCCCAGGGCGCGGTCCTCAAAGGAAATCTCGGCGGCTTCGAGGAGCTTTCGGAGAATCACGCCCAGGAGCCCGATCCCGAAAAGCACGATCACGACGATCAGCACCGCCGCGATGATGACGCGCGGGATGTACCCGATCGATTCGAGCGGAATCAGGTCCGCGGCTTCGCCCGCAAAGGAGAGTGCGGCCATCACGCCCAACACCCAGCCCGCGATCGAGAGGGTCTCGCGCACGACGCCCCGCATGGTGCCAACGATCGTTGAAAGCACCAGAAGCGCGGCGATGATCCAGTCGATTTCCGTCATGTGAACTTGAAAGATGGGGCAGTGCCGTCGGCGGGGACCGGCGGTCGGGGGATGGAAAGTGCGGGCATTCTAACAAATGCCCACACCATGGGAGAAAAGGAATTGTGAGGATCGTCCTCACGCGAAGAGATCGGAAGGAGGGGCGGACGGCCGCCCCCTTCCGGAGGTCACTGCTTCGCGACGTAGGGCTTGCTGCCGATGCCGTTCAGAACCAGGTTCCCCACGACGCCTTCGGCGTCCTTCTTCGTCTTGTAGAGGCCGACGCGCACGCGCCAGAGGGTCGCGGCGCCCTTTTCCACCGGCACGCGGTAGGCGGGGAGCCCCAGGTCGACGATTTTCTTCACGGCGGCTTCCGCCTGACGCTCCGAACTCGTCGCCATCACCTGCACGTACCAGCCTTCGCCCGCGGGCGGGGTGATGCCGGCGGTCTTGGTGGGCTTGACGGCGGGCTTGGCGTCCGCCTTCGGCGCCTCCTTCTTCGCGTCCGCCGCCTTCGCATCAGGCTTCTTCGCGTCGGCGGGCTTCGGATCAGGCTTGGCGGCGGGCGCCGCTTCCGTCTTCGGCGACTTGGCCTGCGAGGAATCGCGCGCTTCCTGCGCGAGGTTCGCCTTCGCGACGGACTCGCCGCCCTTGCCGAGATCGGACGTCGTCACCATCGTGTCGCCCTCGGCCTTCGGGGCCGCGGGGGCGTTCAAGGGCAACTCCGTCGTCACCGCTTCGCCCGAGGCGGGCGGCACCGGCGGGACTTCGGTCGAGATCGGGGGCGCCTCGCGGTTGACCGGATCGTCCATGATGAAGGGGGCCGCAACCACCAACGCCGCCATCAGGACGGCGGCGCCGACCAGACGGTTCTTCGTGCGGCGGCGAGCGATCAGTTCCTCTTCCGAGGGACCCTTCGGCGCGGCGGCGCCGACGGGGAAGCCCCGCATGCGCTCGGACCTTTCCGCGCGCTCAGCGCGCTCGGCGCGTTCAGCGGAAGCGGCCGCACGGGCGCGCTCACGCGGCACGGGCTTCGTCACGGCCTCGGGCTGTTCGGGTTCGGAACGCACGGGCGCGGCAGACGGAACGGGCGGCACCACGATGGGTTCGGGCGCGCCGACCGAGGGCGCAGCCGAAGAGGCCGGAGCGGGACTTTCCGCCGGGGCTTCGGGTTCGGGGCGGACCTCCACCGGCACGAAGGCGGGGGCGGAGGACTGCGGAGCGGGCTGAGCCGGTTGAGCGGACTCTGCGGACTCCACGGGCCTGCCGCTCTCGTCCGCAGGCGGCACCTCTTCGAAGGGCGCCGCACCGATCCCGTAGGGATCAAAGGGCGGCGGCGCGGAAGGGGCGCCCGTAGACGGCGCCGAGGGCTGAGCTGCGGGAGCCGCCGGGGCGGACGGCGCGTCGGCCGCCGCTGCGGCCTGATCGTCCGGGTGGATTTCCCCCGTTTCGGGGTCGACCCTCACCCAGGGCGCGGCCTCGTCGCCCAACCGGGGCTCAACGCGCTGCGAGCCCTCGTCCACGGCGTCCTCAACCTCACGGTCGAGGGGCTTTTTCTTGAATCGGTCCAGGAACGACATGCCGCACCTCCGGCGGTTTTGTGAGGTCTTTCGGTTCAGCGGCGGATGCCTTCCGCCGCGAGAAGCTCAAGCGCCGCGGAAACCGTGACGAAGGAGCCGAACACCGTGATTCTAACAGGGCGGCCGGGGTTTTCCCTGCGGCTCGCCCGCGCCAAGGCCCGAGCGCCCGAAAGGGCCGACGCGACGTCCTCATTCGAATGGATCTTGTCTGAAGGCACCCCCGCCTTCGCGAGGTCGTCGTCAAGCTCCTGCGCGACCGCCGCGCGCGGGCCCGTCAGCGTCGCCGTGAACCACGCGTCGAACGTGTCTTTGAGCTTCTCCGTCACGCTCACGATGTCCTTGTCGTGGAGCATCCCGCAGACCGCGATCTCCATCGAGCCGGGTTCACGGGTCTTTTCGATGTTGTCCGCCAAGACGTCCGCCGCCTGGGGGTTGTGCCCGACGTCGAGAACGGTGGGGCACGGGTCCGTCGTCACGAGTTCGAACCGCGCGGTGACACGCACGGTGCGCAGGCCCTCGGCAATCTGTTCGGGCGTGACGGGGAGGCGCTTCATCATCGAGGCGACGACCGCCAACACCCCCGCGGCGTTCCGGTACTGGTTCGCGCCGCGAAGGGCCGGGGCGGGAAGATGCTTCCATTCGACGCCGCGCACGCGCATGTCGAACGTTCCGTCGGCGTGCACCGTCGGCGCGAAGTCGGCGGGGGTCGTCATCAGGTCCGCGCCGATCTCGCGGGCGTACGCCGCGAGCTTCGCGGGCACGTCCGGATCGGCGCAGACGGCGGGACAGCCCGGACGGTAGACGTGGGCCTTCTCCCAGGCGATGACTTCGCGGTCGGGGCCGAGAAAGGCCACGTGGTCGATGCCGACGGCGCAGACGATCGCGGCGTCGGAGTCGATGGTGTTGATGGCGTCCAAGCGGCCGCCCAGACCGATCTCCAGAATCACGACGTCGGGGTTGGCTTCCTGGAAGAGCTTCAGGATCCCGAGCGCGGTGTACTCGAAGTAGGAGAGCGACATGCCGCCGCGGGCTTCTTCCACCTGACGGAAGGCGGCGACCAAGGCCTCGTCCGAGACTTCCTTTCCGCCCACCACCGCGCGCTCGTTGAAGCGGAGCAGATGCGGGGACGTGTGCATCGCGGTCTTGTACCCGGCCGCGCGCCAAACGGACTCGAGCATCGCGCAGGTCGAGCCCTTCCCGTTCGTGCCGGCGACGGTGACGACCGGGCAGCTGAAGCGGATCCCCATGCGGTCGATCATCTCCCGCATGCGTTCCAACCCGAGGTCGATCGGTTTGGCGTGAAGCGCTTCGATGTGTGCGAGCCATGCGTTGAGCGTGTCGGCGTCCATGGTTGTGTCTTCTCTGTCGTCTCAAAAATGGAAACGGCCCGCCGGGAGAATCCTCTGGCGGGCTCGTCGGTTTCGTGAATTGTAGTCGTCGGCGGCGCTTTGGGCGGCGGGCGGGAATTCCTGAAGTTTTCAAGAGTTGTCGGAATTTCGCGGGCTTTTGACGCCCGCGGGAGGCCGAGGTCTCCGCCTTCAACCCTTCAGGACTCAGATCCCGCTCACCGGGGTCTTCTTCTGGAGAAGCTGCGTCAAGACCGAAATCGTCGCGCGCATGTCGCGGCGGTCGACGATCATGTCGATCTGGCCCTTCTGAAGGAGAAGTTCCGAGCGCTGGAACCCTTCGGGGAGCTTTTCGCGCACGGTCTGCTCGATGACGCGCGGGCCCGCGAAGCCGATGAGGGCCTTGGGCTCAGCGATCACGACGTCGCCGAGGAACGCGAAGGATGCCGAGACGCCCCCCATCGTGGGGTCGGTCAGCACCGAGATGAAGGGAAGTTCGGCGCGCGCCAGGCGCGCCACCGCGGCCGAGGTCTTCGTCATCTGCATGAGGGAAACGAGCCCCTCCTGCATGCGCGCGCCCCCGGACGCGCTGAAGACGACGAAGGGCGCGCCGCGGCGCACGGCTTCGTCGACGCCGCGGGAGAACCTCTCACCCACGACGCTCCCCATCGAGCCCGCCATGAAGCGGAATTCAAAGGCGGCGGCGACGATGGGTTCGCGGCGGAGCGTCCCCGACATCACGACCAAGGCGTCCGTTTCGCCGGACGCCGCAACGGCCTGCTCCAGGCGCTTCGGATAGGGCTTGCTGTCCACGAACCCGAGCGGGTCCACCGCGCGCACGTCGGACGCGATCTCGATCGCGCTCTCGGGGTCCAAGAAGGCGAGCAGACGACGGCGGGCGCCGATGCGGTGGTGGTAGCCGCACTTCGGGCACACCATGAGGGAGCGCTCGAGCTCATCGGTGTAGAGCGCCTGTTCGCAACCGGGGCACTTCGTCCAGACCCCTTCGGGGATGGGACTCGCCTTGCGGTTGTCGTCCTCACGCTTGATCTTCGGGAGAATGTGATTGAGCCAGCTCATGGTGTTTCGGGGATGTGTTGTGAATCCCACGGATTATAAGTCGGCGATCCGCGCCGAAACGCCCGCCAAATGCACCGAACGCGCCGGAAACATCCCCTCTGATGGTTCGGGTTGACGGATGAGGCGGAGGGGATGCCCCGCCGACACTCACTCGTCGAAAGGCACGGAGCAGGCGCGGATGCGGAAAGGCCGCGGAAACGTTCGTCTTCGCGGCCCTCTCCAACATGTCGGCGCTTCAGTCGTCGGCCCAGCCGAAGGGGCTCTCGCCCTTCTCGGGGATGTCGTTCCCCGGATAGCCGACGCCCGTCAGGTAGAGCCCCGAGGGCGAGAAGGTCGGCGCCGCGACGGCGCGGGACTTCGCGTCCAACACCTCCTTCACCCAACCGGGTTCTTCGCGGCCCGAGCCCACGTAGATCAAGGTCCCGACGATGTTCCTCACCATGTGTTGCAGAAAGGCGTTCGCGCGGATCCGCACGCCGACCAACCGCCCCATCCGGACGATCTCGAGCTTCTCGACGGTTCGGACGGGCGAAGCCGCCTGGCACTCCGCCGCGCGGAAGCTCGTGAAGTCGTGCTCGCCCAGAAGGTGCGCGGCACCCGCCCGCATCCGCTCGACGTCGAGCGGCCGGAAGTACCACCCCGTGCGGCCGTGCATGACGGGGCTTCGCACGGGGTCGTTCAGGATCCAGTACTCGTACGTGCGCGAGCGCGCCGTGAAGCGCGCGTGGAAGTCGTCCGCCACCGGGCGCATCCAGCGCACGGCGACGGATTTCGGGAGAAAGGTGTTCATCGCGCGCACCCAGCTCTCGGGCGAGCGCACCTTGTCGGTCTGAAAGCTCACCACCTGGTGGGTCGCATGAACGCCCGCGTCCGTGCGTCCCGCACAGATCGTGGGGACGGGCACGGTGAGGAAGCGCTCGATCGCTTCCTCAAGCGTATCCTGCACGGTCGGGACGTCGGGCTGCGTCTGCCACCCGTTGAAGGCCGTCCCGTCGTATTCGATCCCGAGCGCAACCGTCCGCAGAGGCGCGCTCATCGCTTCTCGCCCGCGGATTCGATGCGCGCCATCAGGAATTCGGCGCGACGGCGCTGGGGTTCGAGCCCGTGGCGGATCACTTCCGTGAGGAGTTCCTTCGCTTCAGGAAGCGCCCCGAGACCGATGAAGGATTCGGCGAGTTTGAGCTGCGCTTCCATCGATTCCGACAAAGCCTGTTCCTTGGGGCTGCGCTTTTCTTCCGGGGCTTCCGGCACTTCCGGGACGGCGGGTTCCGCGGACTGAACAGCGGGAGCGGGAGCCGCGGCCGGAGCGGCTGCAGCCGGGTTCATCGGCTGGCGCACCGGGCGCATGGTCGCCGACACCTTGAAGAGCGGCACGGCTTCGCCGTTCGAACCCGGCATCGCGGGCTTGGCGGGCTTCGGAGCCGGTTCCGCCGAGAGCGTGCTCGCCGAAGGCTTTTCCGTGAGGTCGAGCGCGGAGACCGCCGAAGCGGCTTCGTTCAAACGCGCTTCGTCCAGCGCCGACACCGGCATGGCCGGGGCCTTCGCGATCGCGTCCATCCCTTCGTCGGGGACGAGCCAGGGCTGCTTTTCGTAGAGATCCTGGGGGGCGTCGGCCTTCTCAGCCTTGGCGGCTTCAGTGCTCTTTTCGGCTTTGGCCTTCATCGCCTCTTCGCGCTGCGCGGCCTGGTAGGCCATCGCGCCCGCGCCCATGGCGCCCCCCGTCGTGCCGTTCTTGACGGCTTCGTCGACGGTGGCCTTCAAGGCGGTGATCTGCGCGTCGCTCGTCTTCGGGACGTCGCGCGAGAGCTTGACGACGGCGGGACCCTTCTTCTCCGTCCCACAGCCGCCTTCAGAATCCTTCGGTTCATCCTTCCTGCGGCGCAGAATGAGGAAGAGCCCCAGCACCGCGGCGATGACCGCGATGACCGCAAGCCAGGCGGCGTCGAAACCCTTCTTTTCGGGTTCGGCCGCGGGTTCCGTCTGAGCGGCGGATTCGGTCTTGGCGTCGGCAGCGGCCTCGCCGCCCGCACCCGTTTCGGGCGCCGCGCCCGTGTCGGGCACGTCGGAGCCGGTCGCGACGATCGAACCCGCGTCGAGCGTTTCTTCGTCCTGGGCGTCGCCCGCGGGGGCGGCGGCCCCTTCAGTCGTTGCAGTCGTGTCGGCGCCGACGGAGGCTTCCGCAGGAAGCGTCGTCGGGACGGCCATCTGCTCGACCGCCCCCGTGATCGTCGAGGTAGTGGTCGTCTCACCCGCGGTCTCGTCCGTACGCTGGGCGGCGTCCGCCTTCGTGGGCGCGGCCGCAAGGAGCGCCGCACCAGCGGCCGCAGCCGCGTCGGGACCACGGCCCGCGTCGCGTTCGGCCTGCTGAACCTTGGCGACTTCCGCCGCGAAGGCGCGTGAGCGCTTCTGCGCTTCAATGAGCTGCGCGGTGACGGGCGGGACGGCTTCGTTCCCGCGGATCTTGCGGAAGGCTTCTTCCGGGTCGATCGAGAAGACTTCGTCCGCCGTGGGCGGGATGAGCTCCGCACCCACCGTGAGGCTCGAAGCGTCCCCGGACGGGAACGCCTGCGCGTTCTTCTCCATGAAGGCGACCAGCGTCTGCTCCATCGTCGCCCCGGCGTAGCCCGGGTGATAGAGCTTAGCGATCGACCAGAGCGTCATGTCGCGGCCGACCTTGAAGGGCTTTGACGCGTCGAACCCGTGCTCGGCCACGTATTCCTGCACGACAAGAGGCGCCCAGCGGCCCTGACGGCGGCGGGGCTTCTGCTCGGCCTTCGCTTCCTTGGCGTCGGCCGTCTTCGCCTCTTCGGCCTCGGCTTTGGCGTCCGCGGCGTCGACTTCGGAGGCCGGTCTCACGGTCGTACGTTCCGCCACGGGCGTCACGCGGAAGACGCCGTCGACGGCGCTGATTTCGTACTGACGGACGGTGACGGCGCCGCCGGCGTTCAATTCAATCAGGAGCGGGAAGGTGCCGTCGAGCTTTTCATCCCCCACCACGCGAACCGAGACGCCCGAGGTGGCGCGGTCCTTCGTGATCCTCAGATCCTGGGCCTGTTCGGGCCACTGCACGCCTTCGCGGAGGTACGTGGCGGGCGGCGCCACGCGCACCAAGAGGGGCGAGACCGTCATGTCGACGTCGTCGATCATGAGCACCGCGTCGAGCGGTTCCCCAGGACGGCTCTCCACCGTCAGGTCGCCGAGCGAAACGGCCGAAGCCGAAAGAGGAATCAGGGCCGACGCGAGGGCGGCGGCGAGCGTGCTGCGGGAAATCGTCATTGAAAAGCCCCAAACGGGCGCGGCGGTCTTTGAGAAGCTCCGTACGCCCGCGCGGTCTCCTTGTGTCACAGGTTTGAGCATGATACCGCACGGCGGGCCTCTCCCCGAACGAAGTTGAGCCGGGAGGCGCTCTGTTTTCGGGGTTTCTCTTGGGTTTTCAAGAGCTTCCGGCGCGTTTTCGCACGGGAGCAACCACTTCCCGCCCCATCGTTCCCCGCCAAGGAAAACGCCCGCCGGCGCCGTTCCTTCGAGGAACAGCCCGTACGGGCGTCGAATGCCGCAGGCCTGAAGCCTTACGCGAGGCCGCAGGCCTTCGCCTGACGGTCGAATTCGGGAAGCCAGGCGGCGCGCCAGGCGGCCTTCTCTTCCTCCGTCGTCCAGGCGGCGTCGATCGAGGCTTCGATCATCGCGCGCAGGTCCGCGATCGAGAAGTCGAGGAACTGGTACATGAGGCGCCAGGATTCCGCGACCGTGACGTGGTGCATCGTCGGGTCGTCCGAATTCGGATAGATGCGAAGACCCGCCTTCGCCATCGCGCGGGTCGGGTGACGTTCCGCCCACTCTTCGTCCGTGAAGGTGCGCAGGTAGTAGGAGTTGGTGGGCACCACGGAGAAGATGATCCCGCGCTTCGCATACTCGGCCATGAGTTCGGGCGCATCCGTGATCGTGTAGCCGTGGTCGATGCGGTCGGCGCCGCAGAGTTCCACCGCGGTTTCGACGTTCCGGAAGTGTTCGCCGAACTCGCCCGCGTGGATCGTGATCCCGAAGCCGGCTTCCTTCGCCAACCTGAAGGCCTTCCAGAAGTTTTCCGGTTCGTGGAGCGTTTCGCGGTAGTCGATCCCGAGGCCGATCGTCTCGGGGGCGCGGTGCGCGATCATTTTTTCCACGAGTTCGACGGCGTCCTCAGGGGTCGCTTCGCGGTCGATCGCGGGAATGAGGCGGCCCTTGATGCCGAAGCGTTCTTCGGCAATCTTGAGACCCTCGATGATCGCGGCCTGACCGGCTTCAAAACCGTAGAAGTGCTTCAGACCCGTCCAGTTCCAGAAGAGTTCCGTGTAGAGAACGCCGTGGGAGCACGCGCGTTCGCAGTGCTCGATCGTGATGCGCGTCAGCATCACCGGGTCCTTGAGGATGTGGGCTTCGAGCGCGCGGAAGATGCGCAGCACCCCCACGGGCTTCTCGCCGCGGGTGTAGAACTCGTTCACTTCCTCTTCCGTCACCGGCGCGCCCGATTCGCGCACGAGGTCGAGGAACGTTTCCTTCGAGATCGTGCCCAGAAGGTGGCAGTGAAGCTCCGCCTTGGGGAAGGTTTCAAAGAACGCGAGCTGCTCGTCGGTGAGCGGCTTCAGGAACGGGCTGTCGGGCACCATGCCGGGATTCGTTGCGCGCATCGGATGCGGTCTCCTTGGACGTCGGGGGGTGAGTGGGAAGGCGACATTGTGCCGCGTTCCGTTGGCCGACGCCTTCACCCGCGTCAAAGACCCGGGGAATCTTCCGGACCGTCGGAAGAAAATGCGGCCGAAAAGTCCTGATGCAGGCGCGGAGAAGACTTCGGCCCGAACGTCGCCGTCCGGGCCGATGTCTGAATGGATTCGAAAGACGAGGGTCTGCGCCCCGCTTCGCAGGCTTCGCCTACTTCGCCTACTTCGCCGCCCTCTTGCCGTATGCCTGACGGTAGAGAAGCGCCAACCCCGCGCCCGCCACCGTGTTCCCGAGCGTGGCGGCGGAGAGGTTCACCCAAAGGGCCGAGAACTGAATGGCCTCCAGGTTGACGCCTTCGGGCGCGAAGCCCGAGGCCTTGAGCAAAAGCGCCATGGGAAGGAAGAAGAGGTTCGCGACGCAGTGCTCGAAGCCGAGCGCGACGAAGGCCGCGACCGGAAGGAGCACGCCCACGCAGCGGTCGGCGACGCTGCGGCCCGCGTAGGCCATCCAGACGCCCAAGCAAACGAGCAGGTTGCAGAGCACGCCCTTCCAGAAGACCGTCCACCAGGGGGCGCTCATCTTCCCGGCGGCGATCGTCATCAAGCCCACGCCCGCGGTGCCGGTTTCGGCGGCGTGCGAGAGCCAAACGACGAGTGCCAGCGCCACCGCCCCCAAGCCGTTTCCGACCCACACGCGCACCCAGTTCATGACGGTCTCGCCCCAGGAGATGCGCCCGTCGGCGGCGCCCGCCGCCATCATCGTGTTCCCGGTGTAGAGTTCCGCCCCGGCGGTCATCACGAGCGAGAGCCCGAGCGAAAAGACCGCCCCGGCCATGAATTTCTGAACGGAATAGGAGAGCGTGGCATCGCCTTGGAAGAGCGCGCAGAAGATCGCGCCCAGGCCGATGTAGACCCCCGCGAGGAAGGTGAGCGGGAGCTGCCGCGCGAAGGGAAGGTTCGCCTTGACGCGGGCGACCGAGAGCACCTTATCGGTGATCTCGGCGGGGGTGAGCGCGTCGACGCTCACCGTACGGTTGTCGTCAGCCATGTGGGCCTCCGTAATGTTGAGTTAGGAAAGAGGCCTCACGGTTGGGGCCGACGACCCCGAAGCCGCTTTCCTAAGGCGGAGGCTTTCCGCGATGGAGAAGAACCCCTTGGGTGTTCTTCTCCCACCGCGAATGCGTGGATTCTACGGAAAATTTGAACGGACGAAACGTTCACGCTTCGTCCGTTCGTCTTTGCCGGAAGAGGTTTTGCGGTGTTTCGCCGAAACGCCCGCCCCCGAGCCTTTCCCGTGTCTCTCCCGTGTCTCTTCCGGGCGCTCCGGTCAGCGCCCGGGAAGCGCGAGGCGCTTCTCCAGCGCCGCCCCGGCGGCGGCCACCACGGTCGAGATCATCAGATAGATGAAGGCCGCCTCCATGTAGAGCCAAAAGGGCTCGAACGTGCGCGCCGCCGCCAACTGCGCCGCCATGAACATCTCCACGACCGTGACGGCGGACGCCAAGCTCGTGTCCTTGATGAGGCCCAGAAGCGTGTTGACGAGCGCGGGGAAGGCGGTGCGCATCGCCTGCGGAAGGACGATCAAGCGCATGACGCCCGCTTCCGTCAACCCGAGCGAACGCCCCGCGGCCCACTGCCCCTTCGGGACGGCGCCGATGGCGCCGCGGAGGATTTCCGACGCGTAGGCGCCGACGTTCGCCGTGAAGACGAGGATCGCCGAAGGAATCGGATCCACCGTGAGCCCCAACCCCGGGAGCCCGAAGAAGACGATGAAGAGCTGCACGAGCATGGGCGTCCCGCGCACGAACCAGATGAAGAACCCGGCCAGGGTGGTCGCGACGGGAACCTCCTTGATGCGCACGAGGGCCAACACCACCGCCAGCGCCAGCCCCAGCGCGAAGCTCACGGCCGCCAAGGGGATCGTGAGTTCGATCACCGGAATGAGGAGCTCGGTGAAGGCCTCCCCCATCAGCGTCGCGACGTCCGCGGCGCGTTCGCTCACGAGGCCGGCGTGGGTGAGGTTCTGGAGATAGCTGATCGGATCCATGATGTCTTCTTCGTGTTCTTGCGTCTGTTCGGGGGCTCGGGATTTCCGTGTCTTATTCCTTGGGCTGGAGGAACTGTTCGGCGTACTTGGCGATCGTGCCGTCGGCCTTCATCGAATCGATGGCCTTCCCGAACGCTTCGGCGAGCGCGGCGTCGTCCTTGCGGAAGAGACCGGCGACGCGTTCCGCGTCGACGCTCTTTGCGGCGACGACCAGCTTCGCGCGGGGCTGCGCCTTCTTGTAGGCTTCGAACGCGCTCTCGGCGTTCACCGCCGCTTCGGCGCGGCCGGTGGCCACGAGCGAAAATGCCTGCGCGCCCTCCTTGACGGGGAGGATCTGGGCGCCCGCGTTCGCGGCCGCCACGACCCAGTTCGCAGACGGCACGCCCGCCACCTTGCGGCCCTTCAGGTTCTCGAAGGACGCGGGCGGGTTCGCCGTCCCTTCCTTCACCACGACGACGCCGCGCTCTTCAAGGTACGGGGACGAAAGCGCGTACTTCGCCTTGCGGGCGTCGTTCACCACGACCTGGTTGAAGACCGCGTCGACGCGCTTGGCGTCCAACGCCGCGATCAGCGCATCCCACGGGGCCGCCACGAATTCGAGCTTCACGCCGGCGCGCTTCGCGGCTTCGCGGGCGACTTCAACGTCGAAGCCCGTCAATTCACCTGCCGCGGTGCGGAAGGAAAAGGGGGCGTAGAGGCCCTCGGTGCCGATTTTGACGGTGCGTTCGGCCGCCTGGGCGTTGACGGGAAGACCGGCCGCAAGCACCGCCGCGCCCGCGAGCGCGGCGAAGCCCATGGCGACCACGCTGCGGCGGGAGAAGACGTTGAGGAGGTTGAGGGCGGCGGGGGTGGTGTTCGTGTTCGAGTTCATGTTCGAAATCTCCGAAAGCAAGGTGTTGTCGTCGTTTGAGAAACGGGAGAAAAGTCAAAGACAAAGCAGGAAGCGTCTTCGGCCCGACCGCGTCGACCACCCTCTTCCGGCGGCGCCGCCGTCCCTTCTGCCTGGGGACGGGCACCAATGAAAAAAGCGCCGACTCGATCGTGCGAGTCGACGCCCTGACGGAAGGATTCTCCTCTCCGGTCCGCCGATGTGTTGAGACTCCCTCAAGGGAGCCGCTTCATCACATCAGCCCGGGAGCGGGTCCTTCGATAGAGGACGCGCGCACGCACGCGGGCCGAACCTGACAACAGGATTCGGTCGCACGGGCGGCGTTGAAGCGCGTGAAGCTCATTTGGCATCCTCTATGAAATGGAAAAATTCGGTTGAATGAATTTACCGGACTTCGGGGAAACCCCTGTCCTTCGAACCTGAAAAAAGAGGTACCCGCCTGCAAGCAAATGTTGCAGGCCGAGCACCTCTTCTTCGAAGGCACCGGGGCGACCGCGGTACCGGACGTTCTTTCTGGAATTCCTCCCGAAGAACCTTATTCCACCACCTCGCGGCCGATCAGGTCGTGCTCTTCGTTCGCGGTGATGCGCACGCGCACGATGTCGCCGGGGGTGAGATGGCGGTCCGTCGTCACGTAGCAGACGCCGTCGATGTCGGGGGCGTCCGCCTTGGTGCGGCCGACGGCGACGCCGTCCTCGTCTTCGGGTTCGTCGATGATGACCTCCAACGTCTTCCCGATTTTCTCCGCGAGCTTCTCGCGCGAAATCTCCGCCTGCACCTCCATGAAGCGGTGGCGGCGCTCTTCGCGGACCTCGTCGGGGAGCGCCCCGGGGAGTTCGTTCGCCTGCGCGCCTTCGACGGGCGAGTACGCAAAGCAACCCACGCGGTCCAGGCGCGCTTCGCGCAGGAAGTCGAGCAGGTACTCGAACTCCTCTTCCGTTTCGCCCGGGAACCCGGCGATGAAGGTCGAGCGGATCGTGATGTCGGGGCAGACCGCGCGCCAGGCGGCGATGCGCTCCAGGTTCTTTTCCGCGGACGCCGGACGCTTCATCGCCTTCAAGACGCGCGGGTGCGCGTGCTGGAAGGGGACGTCCAAGTACGGGAGAATGAGGCCTTCGGCCATCAAGGGCACGATGTCGTCGACCGACGGGTACGGGTAGACGTAGTGAAGGCGCGTCCAGAGGTTGAGGCGCCCCAACTCCTTGCAGAGCTCCAGCAAACGCGTCCTCGTCGGGCGTCCGCCCGCGAAGTCGAGCTTGTACTTCGTGTCGACGCCGTAGGCCGCGGTGTCCTGGCTGATGACGAGGAGTTCCTTCACGCCCGCTTCCTTGAGATTTTCCGCCTCGCGGACGATCTCTCCGATCGGACGGCTCACGAGGGTGCCCCTCAGGTTCGGGATCACGCAGAAGCTGCAGTGATGGTTGCACCCTTCGCTGATCTTGAGATACGCGTAGTGCTTGGGCGTGAGCCTCACGCCCGCCGCCGGGACGAGGTCGTCCCACGGATCGTGCGGGCGCGGCAGGTGCGCCTCCACCATCGCGATCACTTCGTCGACGCTGTCCGGGCCCGTGACGCCCAGCACCTTCGGGAGGCGCTTCGCGATGAAGTTGCCGCCGTCGGCGTCGGTGCGCCCGCCCAGACACCCGCAGACGACCACGCGGCCGTTTTCAGCGAGCGCTTCCGAGATGGCGGTGAGGCTCTCCTCCACCGCGGCGTCGATGAAGCCGCAGGTGTTGACGATCACGAGGTCGGCGTCGTGGTACGTGCGCCCGATGCGGTAGCCGCGGGCGCGCAGGTGCGTGATGATCCGCTCGGTGTCGACCAAAGCCTTGGGGCAGCCGAGCGAGACGAAGCCGACGACGGGAATGCGGCGGGAAGGAGAAATCGTCATGGTGATCTGGGTCGGTTGTTGTGTGGGGTGTGGATGGTTTGTTTGGGGATTTCGGGGTCTTGTCCGGATGTTCCGGCCCTTTGGAAAATGGGGATCGGGGCCGTCGGGCCCCGATCCTACAACAAAACGTCGCCGAGGCCGGCTTACGCCTGAGCGGTTTCGGCCGCTTCGGGCTTCAGCCAGATCATCGCGGCGTGGCGCCCGGCCTTCTCGCCGTCGCGGCGGAAGCTCCAGAAGCGCTTCTTGTCGGCGTGGGTGGAAAGCCCGCAGTCGAAGATGTCGGCATCCGTGACGCGCATCTGCCCGAGCGCCTCGCGCGCGAGCATCCCGAGGTCGGCGTAGAGCTTTCCGTTCTCCTCACGGAAGGCGGCGTCGGCGTTGGGAAGGTTCGCCTTCATCGCCTCGCGGACGTCTTCGCCCACTTCAAAGGCTTCGGGGCCGATGCGGGGCCCGAGCCAGACGACGATGCGGGCGTCGTCGTCGCCCACGGCGTCGCGCACGGCCTTGACGCCCATCTGGACGACGCCGTCGGCCAAACCGCGCCAGCCCGCATGCACCGCGCAGACCGCGCGGCCTTCGGCGTCGGCGATCATCACGGGGAGGCAGTCCGCCACCATCACGACGGCGACGACGCCGGGCGTCATCGAAACGGCCGCGTCGGCTTCGGGCTCGCCCTCGACCGTTTCGGCCGCGACGACGCGCGTGCCGTGGACCTGCTTCAGCCACTTCGGGTCGGAGGGGACCAACTGCGAGACGATCTGACGGTTCATCTTCACGCAGGCGGCGAAGCCGCCCGTGTGCGGGCCCACGTTGAGGCCCATCACGCCGTTTTCGTCGCCCCAGGGGCCGGACGAGACGCCGCCCTCACGGCAGGTGAAGAGCACGTCGACGTTGGCGGGCGCCGCGGCGCGCCAGTCGGCGCCGGGCTGGAGCATGTCGAGACCGGGTTTGAAGAGTTCGGACATCGTTCCACCGTTTTCTTGTTGGGGAGAGGATTTCGGAGAGTTCAAAAATCAGTACTGACGCTCGAAGACGTCGACCGGGCGGTCCCACGGACCGAAGTCAAGCGTCTCCATCAATTCGATCATGTCTTCAGGGGGCGGCACGAACCATTCCATCTGCTCGCCCGTCGCCGGGTGCACGAGCCCCAGGCGCGAGGCGTGGAGCGCCTGGCGGTGGAAGTCGAGCATGTTTTCGAGCTTGACGCCGATGCCGGGGGCGCGGCCGCGGTAGATCTGGTCGCCGATCAAGGGAAGGTCTTCGCCGGTGAGGTGCACGCGGATCTGGTGCGTGCGGCCGGTATCGAGCCTGCACGCGACCCACGAAACGGGCACGCCCTCGAATTCGCTCCAACCGACGGTCTTCACGCGGGTGCGTGCGGGCTTCGCGCGCACGCCCGTGGAGCCGGGGAAACCCTTGAAGCGGATGCGCGAGCGCGGATCGCGCCCGATCGGCACTTCGACGACGAAGTCGGCGGCGCTGGTCCCGATCGTGAGCGCCCAGTATTCTCGCTTCACGGTGCGCTCCTGGAGCTGGCGCACGAGGTTGGTCTGCGCGGCCAAGGTGCGCGCGACGACCATGAGCCCCGTCGTATCGCGGTCCAAGCGGTGCACGATCCCGGCGCGCGGCACTTCACGGAGTTCCGGGTAGCGGTGAAGAAGCCCGTTCAGAAGCGTTCCGCAGGGGTTCCCCGCGCCCGGGTGGACGACGAGGCCCGCCGGCTTCGAGACGACGATGATCGTGTCGTCCTCGTACATGACGTCGAAGTCGACTTCCTGGGGCTCGTACGCGAGCGATTCGTCGATGCGGGGCTCTTCCAGCAGCTGGATTTCGTCCCCTTCGGTCACCTTTTCACGGACCTTTTCGACGACCCGGCCGTTCACCTCGACGCCGCCTGTTTCAATCAGCTTCTGAAGGCGGGCGCGCGAGACTTCGGGCATGAGCGACGCCAACACCTTGTCGAGGCGCTCACCCCAAAATCCCTCAACCATGAATGATGGTAAATTCTCGTCCGCGGCTTCTTCTTCGGAAGAAGCCCCATCGCTATAATCAGCAAACTTGATTTCGTCTTCAGAACTGGTCATGAAAATGGAATTCCCTTTGAAGCGTCTCGTCATGCGGGCAGCCGCGCTCGTCACGGTCACGCTTGCGACCGCATCGTGCTCCTGGCTGCAGAGTCTGGAGACGGACCCGACGCTGGACTGGTCGGCGGACAAACTCTACAGCGAGGCGCGAATCGCCTTGGATGATAGCAACTGGACGCAGGCGAAGGACTACTACCAGAAGCTTGAGGCGCGCTATCCCTTCGGTCAGTACGCCCAGCAGGCGCAGATCGAGCTGATCTACGCGACGTGGAAGGACGGCGACGCGCCGGGCGCGGTGCAGGCCGCGGACCGGTTCCTGCGCTCCTACCCGAACCACGCCAACAGCGACTACGTCATGTACCTGAAGGCGCTCGCGACGCTCAACGAAACCGACAGCTGGTTCAACATCCTCGCCGCCGAAGACCTCGCCGAACGCGACGCCAACGCTTCGCGCGAAGCGTTCGACACGTTGAAGGAACTCGTTCTGCGCTATCCGCAGAGCCGCTTCGCGCCGGAAGCCCGCCGCCGCATGCACGGCCTCGTGCTGGCACAGGCCGAGCACGAACTCAAAACCGCGCAATACTACTACGTCCGCCACGCCTACGTGGCCGCAATCGAGCGCGCCCAGCGCGTCGTTTCCGAATTCCAGCAGACGCCGTTCCGCGACGATGCGCTGGAATTGATCGCGAACGCCTACGACAACCTGAAGATGCCCGACCTCGCCGCGGATACGCGCCGACTCCTCGAGCTCAACAAGGGGAAGGTCAATCCGGCCCTTCGCGACCGATAAGCCTTCCGCAGGAACCTTCCGAGAGCCCGGCCGACCGACATCGCCGGGCTTTTTCGTCATCTCAAGAAGGGCGGCCGCAAAGGCGCCCGCTGAAGCGCGCGGGCTCAGCAGCCACAGCAGCCTCAGCGCCTTCCCCGACCGCACCGGTCGAGCCGGACGGCGTCTGCGCGGGATTCCCGTGCGGACCGTGGAGCCTTTGACGAGGCTCTCCGGGTTCTTCACGCTCATCACGATCTTCGCATCCTCCAAACCCACCACGTCCCTCCTTCTTCGGCCGTCCCGTCGGGCACTCCGACGAGCGCATCGCCGTTTCGCAAATTTGCGAGTCGCATGGTGTGACTCGCAAACTTGCGACTCGCATTTTTGCGATGCGCACGGGAGCAGCCGGACATGCCCGCTCCCGGGCCCCTTGAGGCCGCTCATCAAAAAAAGCGCCCCGGCTCCGTGAGGAACCGAGGCGGCCAGCGGATACAGGACTTCCGCTCCTGCATGTCGTCTGCAAGGCATCTCCGGACGAGGAAGGAGAGGAGAGAGAGGATCTCGCCCGTCGGTGCGGTCCCGGCCGGGCCCGGAGGCCGCAGCGACCAACTGCGGCTCACAGGTCATGGCGTCGGCCGGACGTTTTTGTTGCTTATGAAGTCGTGGTTACGCTTCCTTCCAGCCCGTCACGTACTTCCCGGCCATGAAGCCGGACGTGTGGGCGAAGCCGCAGGCGTTGCCGCCGCAGTAGAAGGCGCCGTGGACGCCCGCGACCGTTTCACCGGCAGCGTAGAGGCCGCCGACGGGCTTCAGGTCCCAACCGAGCACTTCGAACTGTTCCGTGACGCGCACGCCGCCGCAGGAGAGGTTGTTCCACGGGAACATGCGGATCATGTAGTACGGACCCTTGCCGAGCTTGTGCTGCATGTCGGTGCGGCCGAACTGGAGGTCGTTCTTGGCGTCGACGGCCTTGTTCCAGACGGCGATCTGTTCCTTGAGGCCTTCGAGGTTGACGCCGGACTTCTGGCAGAGCTCTTCCAACGTGTCGCACTTCCAGAGGTTGTCGCCCTTGGCGAATTCGGCTTCAACGCGTTCCGCCGTCCAGGAGGGCAGACCCACGAGCGCGCCCAGCTTGATCTTCTGGAGCGTGCGCTCCCACGTGTCCTGGTCGGCGAGGACGTAGTGGCAGCCGTCGGGGTTGCCGGCCAACTTCGGCGTCACGTGGCAGATGCCTTCGAGTTCGGTGACGAAGCGCTTGCCGTTCTTGTTGATGAGGATGCCGCCCTGACCGGTGATGAACCACCAACGGCAGTAGGGGCCGTTGCGGCCGTTCACGACGATGCCGCAGGGGTAGGACGCGATGTACTGCATGTGCGAGAGCGGAACGCCCAGGTCGCGCACCGCGATGCGGAGCGCTTCGCCGTCGTTCGACGGGCCGCCGATCGCGACGCCCTTGCCGGCGACGGACGGGACCCAGAAGTCGAGCGACTGAGGCGTGCCGGTGATGCCGCCCGTCGCCATCACGACGCCCATCTTGGCGCTGCAGGTGATGGTCTTTTCGCCGTTGCCGACCGCGACGCCGACGACCTTGTTCGCCTTTTCGTCGAAGAAGAACTTCTGCACGCCCATGCGGTGCTGGATTTCGATCTTGCGCGCGGCGAGTTCCTTCACGAGCACTTCGATGTAGTCGCGGCCCTTGAAGGATTCCTGACGGTGGGCGCGAAGCTGCGAATGGCCCGCGTACTTTTCGAGATGGTGGGGCGCCAAGCCATGGTCTTCGAGCCAGTCGAAGGCTTCACCCGAGTGCTTCGCGAAGGCGTAGACCGGTTCCTTCAAGCTCATGTGTTCGCCGTAGGCGATGATGTCGTTCGCGAACGTTTCCCACGTGTCCTTCTGACCTTCCGGGTCGGCCTTCTGCATGCGCGAACCCCAGGCGGTGAAGAGGCCGCCGCAGAGGTTCGTGCCGGTATGGAAGGGCGAGAGACCCTTGTCGAACACGGCGACCTTCGCGCCGCGGTCGTGGGCCTGGCAGGCGGCCATCATGCCGGCGCCGCCGCAACCCAAAACGACGACGTCGGCTTCCATGTCCCACTTCGCGGGGATGTCCTTCGAGGTGGACTGCGCCATCGCGGCGCCCGAGAAGGCCGCGGCGGTCGTGGCGGCCGCGGCGGTGCCGAGGAAGCTGCGGCGGCTCATATCAATCTTGGTCATGCTTTATTCCCCCTTCATCTTGATGTCGAACATGTGGCAGTCGTTGCATTCGAAGCGGGGCTTCGCGTGCATGCTGTGGCAGTTCGTGCAGTTGGGCTCGCCGCGGTGCGACGAGTGGGGATTGGGCGTCATCTTTTCGGTGCGCTTCGCCACGGCCTCATAGGACTGGTGGCACTGCAGGCACGTTTCCTTGGCGGGGGCGACGAACTTGCCGCCGGCGTGGCACGTGTCGCAGGGGAGCGAGGCGTGGGGACCCATCGCCTTCATTTCGGCGGCGTTCGCGGCGCCGACGCCGAGCGTGGCGGCAAGCGCGATCGCGCAGAAGAGCTGCTTCATCATCTTGTGGTTCTCTCTTGGTTGGTGGCGCAGTCGGGACCGGGGCTTGAGCACCGCTTCGAAGCTCAGGAAGCGGCCGGAAGTCCGGACCCGGACTGCGCCGGTGGGGGAAATCAGTATTCGCCGGCGGCGTTCAGCACCGCGACCATGTCTTCCAAGTACATGCGGGCGCGGTCCAGGGGCGACATCGTGAGCGCGAGGTCCGCGTTGCAGGCTTCGATCGAGATGGGGAGCCCCGGGAGGTGCTTCAGGAGCCCAACGAGGTCGGCGGCGCCGGTGCCCGGCGACAGACGGTAGTTGCGGGCCTGGTAGAGGATCCCGTCCATGTCCTTGGGCATTTCCTTCGTGATGTCGCACATCTGGCAGTACTTGAGCGCCCCCTTCGGGAGGTTGTCGATGTCGGCGAAGGCGTTCTTCGCACGGAAGAAGTGGATCGGATCGACGAGGACGCCCGCGTTCGGACGGTTCACCTTCGCCATCACGTCGCCCGCCTGCTTCACGGTCGAAATGTCGCACCACGGCATGGGCTCGATCGAGAGCGAGAGCCCGTAGGGATGCGCGATTTCGCAGAGTTCGGCGTAGTTGTCCATCAGACGGTTGAGGTCCGGGTCGTTCCCGGCGCAGAGCACGTCGGTGGCGCCCAGGCGCGCACCCGTTTCAAAGAACGCCTTCCAGTTGACGGCGCGGGTGTCGGGCTTGATGCGCAGGATTTCGATGTCCATCACCTTGACGCCGGTCGCCTTGAGGTTGGCTTCGACCTGGCGGATCATCGGCGTGTCGCCGATCATGTCCCACTGCGTTTCCGTGGGGGGTCGCCGGCACCAGGCGGATGCCGACGTGGCTGTAGCCCGCCGCCGCGGCGCAGAGCACCTGATTCGCGGGCGAGACGTCGAGCACGGTGAGCGCGGCGAGCGAAATCGGACGCGGGAGCTTGATCGGTTCGAAGGTGCGGTCCTTCATCGTGACCGGCGCAACCTTGGCGTGCGCGGCGGACGAGCCGAGGGCGGCAAGACCGCCGAACGTGGCGGCCGCACCTTGCAGAAGATGTCGACGATTCATTTTTCCTTTTCTCCTGGGTCTGGGTCGGAGCTGCGGAGGTTGGTCCGGACCGGCGCGCCTCAGCGCCGCTCACGCCTCCCAACAGCTTGGGAGCAATCCTAGAGGGGGACGCCGACGGGGCAATACCTCCCGCGGGAGGTGCTCGGGATAGGGTGAGGTTTACCCCCATGGGTTCCCTTGAGAGACGGAGGATTCGGGAGAATCCCTCCGGAATCCTTAGCGTTCGCGGATTCTTAAGGCACGCCTAAGAAACCTCTCCGGCGGCGGAGAGGGGCGTAGCGGTAGGTATCGGGTGGTAGAAGGGAGGAGCGCCCGGCTATGGGCGCCCTGTTGGAAATCTATGACCGGATCCGATCATTTGGGGAAAGAGCCGAGAGGACGGACGAGAAACCCCGTGCCGACGGGGTCGGGACGGGGGTCAGGATGGGAGTTCAGGATGGGACAGCCGACGCCCTACGGCGCCGCCGTCCCCTCGCGCAGCTTCGCCGTGGCGTTCGCCCACTCGGCGGCCGAGCGCCCGGCCGTGCGCCCGAAGACGAAGGTGTCGGTCATGCTCATGCCGCCCAGACGGTCCTTCCCGTGAACGCCCCCGGTGACTTCGCCCGCGGCGAAGAGCCCGAAGATCGGGCGGCGGCGCGCCGTCAGCACCCTCGCCTCTTCGTCGATCGCGACGCCCCCGCAGGTGAAGTGCACGGACCAGGTTTCGCGCCCGTAGTAAAAGGGCGGCTTCGCGATGGGAACGCCCTGCACGGGCAAGCCGAAGCGCGTGTCGTAGCCGCGCTTCACGTCCCGGCTCCAGGTCTCGATCGTCCGGCGAAGCACCCCCACCGGCACGTCCATCCCGTGGGCCATCTCCTCGATCGTCGCCGCTTCGCGCACGATCGCTTCGTCCAATTTGACGCCCAAGGACGCGCCCTTTTGGGTCGTCGCATCGGAGATCGCCCAGAAGCTCCGGTTCCCCGTGTCTTCGACGATGCGGGCCAGTTCCGCGAAGGGGACGCCCTCGGGGACGAAGCGTTCGCCCGCGTCGTTCACCCAGATTTCGCCCCCGACGAAGTCGAGGAGCCGCCCGCCCGAGTACGGGATCAGCTGGATGTGCTCCATCCCGACCAATTCGGCGCCCACGGCCTCCGCCATGCGGATCCCGTCCCCTTCGGCGCCGTCCAAAAGATCCCGGTTGGGGTTCGCGGTCGTGCCGTAGGTGGCGTCCAACCTCGGGGCGTACTTCATGCGCATCCCGACGTTCGCGCCGAAGCCGCCCGTCGCGAGCACGACGGCGCGCGCGGGGAAGTCGGCCATCGAGGGGTCGCCCCGGTCGTCGACGCCGCCAAGCGCCGCCCGCACGCCCACGACCTGCACCGAGCCGTCCGGCATCGTTTCGGTGAGGAGCCTCACCGCGCGGGTGTTGTGGCGGATCTCGGCGCCGATCGCGACCGCACGGCGCGAGAGCGCCGAGACGTAGTCGTACCCTGCCTGCGGCGACCCCGTCGAGATGTTGCGCGCGGTGACGCTCCCGACGGCACGGTACCAGACGTTCCGCCAGTTGACGCCCATCCCTGCGAGCCACGCCACGGCGGATTCGCTCTCGCGCGCGAGCTTTCGCACGAGCTCGGGCCTCGCCAAATCGCCCCCGGCCCGCAGCATTTCCGCGGTCATCTCGCGGATGTCCGCATCCGGGTCTTCGCTCTGCGGGCGCCTCGTCGCGACCGCGACGGAGCCCGACGACAAAATCCCGTGCCCGCCCGTGAGGGCCAACTTTTCCAGGATGACGACGCGCCGCGCGCCCGCTTCGCGGGCCGCGATCGCGGCGCAGAGCCCCGCGGTCCCCGACCCCACGACCACGACGTCCCAAATCTCGTGGGCGAAATCCTCCGCGATGTCTTCGGGTTCGGACGAATCGGACGCATCGGACGAATCGGACGAATCGGACGCATCCGCGCCCCACGCGGCCGCCGGGGCCTTCGCGAGAAGGCCCCCGAGGAGCGCGGCGCGCACCGTGCGGTCCAGAAGTCGGCGGCGGAAGATGTCGGGCGTCATGGCGGTCGTCTTCAAAATCGGTCAGGCGAGAAGCTCGTCCTCGGCGGTGACGCCCGCTTCGAACGCCAACCGCATGAGTTCGCTCTGGGAGTGCACGCCCAGCTTCGCGAAGGCGTTCGCGCGGTGCATCTTGACCGTGCTCACTTCGAGCCCCAACGCGATTGCCACCTCCTTGTTCTGCTTCCCTTGAAGGACCACGCGGATGACGTTCCGCTCGCGCGGCGTCAAGCCGGCGAAGCGGTCGCGCAGGCGTTCGCCCGCGGCTTCCGTGACGGCGCTCTGCAAGGACATCGTCACCACCTGCGAGACCTTCTGCACGAAGTCCAAGGGCTCGACGGGCTTTTCCAAAAAGTCCGCCGCGCCGTGGCGCACGGCGTGCACCGCCATCGCGATGTTCCCGTGGGCGGAGAGAAAGAGGATCGGGAGTTTGGAGCCGCGGCGCTCCAGCTCCGCCTGGACTTCCAACCCCGTCATCCCGGGCATGCGCACATCGAGCACGACGCAGCCGGGGCCTTCCAGCGTGTCCTCACGCAGAAAGCCCGCGCCGTCGGCGTAGTGCTTCACGGTCCAGCCCATCGTCTCCAGAAGAAGCGCGAAGGACTCGGCGAGTTCGGCATCGTCGTCGACGATGCGGATGAGCGGTTTGTTCATGAGGGGTCCTTTGGTTGGGAATGCTTCGGGGCGGACGGCGCGTCCAAAAGGTCGAACGTCACGGCGACGGTGAGGCCGTCGGCGTCGGGAGAGCCGTCGTCGCCGCGGCGGCGGATCGTGAGCCTCGCGCCGTGTTCGTCGACGATGTTCCTCACGATCGCGAGCCCCAAGCCCAGCCCCTCGTCCTTGACGCTTTCGCTCACGCGCATGAGGCGCTCGAAGGCTTCGTCCGACAAGCGGGGGCCGTTGTCCGTCACGGTGACGCGCACGTCGTGGGCGGCGGAAGACGCCTCCGGGGCGTCGCCTCCGCAGGCGAGCGCCACCACGACTTCAGGGGTCCTCGAGGGCGTCGCGTTCAGCGCGCCCGCCGCGGCTTCGACCGCGTTCTTGATGAGGTTGAGAAAGAGGAGCTCGAGTTCGAGCGGATCGCCCGACACGTGGACGGGCTTGGCCGGAATGAGAAGCCGCACCGCAACCGCGCCCTTCTTCTGGGCGGATGCGGCGGCTTCGAGCGTCGCGCAGAGGTCCACCGCCACGGGTTCGCGCCGTTCGCGCTTCGCGTAGAGCCGCACGCGGTCGACAATCCCGGCGATGCGCTTTGACGCCGCCTCGACGCCGTCGACGGCCTTCTCGAAGACCGGATCGGCGGAGGGCGCGGGCGCTGCGGAGGGTTTGCCGGGCGTGCCGGACGCTTGGGGCGCGGCCGCGCCGCCCACCATACCGGCGCGCAGCTTGATCACCGTGACGTAGTTGATGATGGAGGTGACCGGCTGCTTCAGCTCATGCGCGATCATCGCGCAGAGCTGGCTGATCGCGCCCATGCGCTCCAATTCGCCCAGGCGCAGCCTCGCCGCGCGTTCGGCCTCTTCGAGGCGGTCGCGCTCGGCGAGGGCGTTTTGGAGTTCCGCGGTGCGCTTTCTGACGAGCATGCGGAGGCGCCTCTCGTTCAACACCACCGCGACCAAAATGAGAAGCCCCGCCACCACGTACCAATGGAAGCGCCGCCAAAGCGCTTCCAAGCTCCAGCTGTCCAAATAGCTCCACTGTCCGACGTGAAGGCGCCGCTCCAGTTCGCGCACCGCGTGGAAGTCGTTCGTCACCTGCCAGACGTAGGCGCCCTGCTCCTGCGCGGTACCCGAACCGTCCCGCTTCGGGGGCGTGAGGATCGCGATCGTGAGTTCGCGCGCCAATTCCGGGTCGACCGTCGGCAAGACGCCCGCCACCCAGTCCGGGTAGAGCGCGGTCGAGCGCCGGCAGTGAAGGAGTTCGTCTTCAACGGCCCCCACGACGCGGAGCGCCCCGCGCGCGACGATGCCTTCGGCTTCGGCGCGCTCCAACATGCAGGTCGGAAGCACCCCGACGTCGTACGCGCCGGAAAGGACGCTCGAAACCACGTTCGGGAGCCCGAACGTCATGAAGCGCACTTCCTTGAAGAAGGTCTGCGAGTCGTAGCCGGTCTCTTCCAAGGCCATGCGGGCGGCCAACCACCCGTCGAGAGCGGTCGGGAGCGTCGCCGCGGCGCGCTTCCTGCGCAGACTCTTCACCGTCGTCAGGTCCGCGCGGTCGTTTCTCACGACGAAGACGCCGCCCACGGACATCGAGGGAGCCTTCGCGGCGGTGGACTTGCGGGTGGCGACGGCGTGCGCTCCAAGCGTGTCCGTAACCAGAAGGAAGTCGGACGCGGGCACGATGAAGAGGTCGGGTTGGCGCAGACGCACGTCGTTCGTGATCGTCACGGACGAGAGCCGCACCGTCTCGACGACGCTACCCGGAATGCCGAGGCGGATCGCCTCGATCGTCGGCTGCACGGTCGTCGCGTAGAAGCCCGACTCAGCGGAGTCGACGAAGCCTACGACGATCGTGCGGGCGGCCTGCGCGGGAGAGGCGGGCGTCAGAAAGGTGAGGAGAGTCAGAAGCGCCCCGAAGAATCCCGCCGACGCCGCACGGATGAGCCTCCGTCCGGAAGGCGCGCCTTCCGGGGCGCGGCGCGGAAAACGCGCGCGCAGGGGGGTCGGGATCTTCGGGCGGGAATGCATCGGGGGAAAGGTCGGGTTGGGTCGTCCGTGGGTCGGTTGTCCTAGAAATATAGCGAATCCGGACGCATCCGCGAAGACAGGGGAAGCGAGGACGGCCTCGACTTCCCCCGATGTTGAGCTCGACAAAGAGGCTGATTCAGGGTCTCACTCAGGGTCCGAAACACCCGACCGGCACGACCCAAACACCGTCTTCGCGACGCCGGGCCACGCACCCGTCGGCGGTGAGCACCATGAGGAAGGACGGCGCCCCGCGGCGCTCGACGTTGATCTTGGCGGCCATGGCCCGAAGCATTCCGGCGTTGCGCTCCTCCGCCCTGCCCCCGCCCGGCGAGACCGCGACGAGACCGTACCGGCCGTCCCAGGTCGTCACGACCAAAGAGGCGCGACCGACGCGGTCGCGCCAGTGCGCGAGGCCACCCTCCAAGAGGTCGGCGAAGACCCGAAGGTCCCGCAGGCAAAGTTCCCGGAACACCTTCCCGAAAGCCGTCCGGTCGTGAAGCAGCTTCTCCGGCGCGAGCCCGAGCCCGACCGCGACGAACGAGGGATCGCAGAAACTCCGCTCGGGCGTCGTGGGAAGCCGCGCCGCCGAGCGGAGCGGCGCCGTCCAGGCGTCCAAGTCTTCCGTCACGAAGGTGTCGCGGAGCGCCCCAAGGACCGCCCGGAAGCAGCGGAGCGACACCCGCTCGTCCGCAAGCTCCCTGTGAAGCTTCGTGACGGGGTCCGTCGTCCCCGCATGTTGAGCCATGACCCGGAGAAGCCCCCGCAGCGCCTCCTCCGCAGGCGGCTGCTTCGCCGCCCGGGCCGCCGCTTCCCTCATCGCCTTCCGGACGATCCGCCGGGTGGTCGAGAGCGCCGTCTCACCCGTCTTTACGACGGACGCGGGCCAGCCGCCGCGGCAGGCGGCGTAGGCCAACGCTCCGCGCGTGAGGCCGATCTCCGCATTCATGTCGGCACACCTGTTGAAACGATGGTCGAAAAGCCCCCGCAGGCTCACCGTCCCCGTCGATTCGCCCGATTCGAAGAGCGTCATCGGGCGCATGCGCATCCGGGCGAATCGCCCGGTGCCGGAATGAAAGATGCGGCCGGGATTCACGGGTTCGGCCGACCCGGTGAGGATGAACTGTCCGGGGTCGCTTCTGCGGTCGACCTCGCTCCGCACGTCGTCCCAAATCGTCGGGATGTGCTCCCACTCGTCGATGAGGCGGGGCGCCGCGCCCGTGAGAAGCCTCTCCGGGGCGAGCTCCGCCCAGAAGGCCGTGTCCTCCATCGTCCGCGGGTCGTCGACGCGGAGGACGCTGCGGGAAAAGCGCCTTGCCGTCGTCGTTTTGCCGCATCTCCGGGGACCTTCGATCAGCACCGCGCCCATCGTCCTCAGGTGGAGCGCCAGAGCGTCTTCAACCAAACGCTTTTCGTAAGCCTCACCCGCCATGAGCCGCCTCCGTGTCCCTTCTGAGAGAAGGCGCACGCCCGGTTTGAGAAAGGTGCGGTCAAGGATGACCGGCTTCGGAAATTCCAGGGGTGCGTCTCCAAAGAAGCCTACGACGCCAGCGGTCGGTTGACCATGCCGGCCGGACCGGCCTCCATGAGTCGGCCGCGGCATTCACGGGCACTTGGACACGCTTTCCGCAGTCACTTGGACGCATTTTCCGTGAAGAGTCGGACGCCGAAACCCTAAGAAAAGAGGCGCTTCCATCCGGAACCCCGGATGTCCGCGCCTCTTCGGGCAGGGCTTCGGTTACGCCGCCTCCCTCGCGCTCATTTCCTTCGCCCGCGCCGCCCCGCGCTCGACGTTCAACGGCACCAACACCACGATCGCCAGAAGGAAGAAGAGCCCCGTGGCGCAGATCGCCAGGCGGTGGTCGTTCCCCGTCACCCAGGTGATCATCCCGTAGGAGAGCGGCCCCACGACGGCGGAGAGCCAAAGCGCCAGATTCCAAAGCCCGTAGAACTCCGCCTGACGGCCTTCGGGCGCGAAGACCCCCACCATGGCGCGGCCCGCCGACTGCGAGCTCCCCATGGCGAGGCCCGCCAGATTGGCGGCGATCCAGAAGTGCGTGCGGGTTTCGGCGAAGTACGCGACGACGATCATCGCGAGCCACACGACCAACGTCACCATCAGGGCGCGCTTGTGCCCCAGGCGGTCCTGCGCGTAGCCGAAGCCGAAGGCCCCGGCCGCCGCCGTGATGTTGACGAGGAAGACCATCAGGATGGTGTCTTCCGTCGTGAAGCCCATCACCGCGGCCGCATAGACCGCGGAGAGCGTGATCACCACCGCGACGCCGCACTGATAGAGAAAGCCGCAGGTGGTGAGGATCCCGAAGTCGGGGAATTGAGGCAGGGACTTGAGCGTCGTCCAGGCGCCCCGGAGGCTTTCCGCGATGCCTGCGTGCTTCGCGTCGGGGCGCGGCGTCGCGCGTTCTTTGAGCCAAAGGAAGATCGGCGCCGCCGACACCGCAAAGACGACCGCGGTGATCAGCATCGCGCCCGCGACGGCGCCGTCGGTGCCGAGGCCGAGTTTGTCCGCCTGCGTAACAAGAAGGAGCGACCCGCCCAACGTCGTCAGGCCCCCGCAGTAGCCGAAGGCCCAGCCCCAGCCCGAGACCTTCCCGATCGAATCCTCACGGGCGAGTTCGGGAAGGAACGCGCTGTTGACGCTCTCGCCCACGTTGTAGGCGAAGTTGGAAAGAATGATGAGGAGCCCCGCCCAGAGGATCGTGCCGGGACCGGTCGTGGCGAGCAGAGCCGTCGCCGCGACGGCGAGAAACGTCATCCAGAAGAGCCAGCGCTTCTTCGAGGCATGCATGTCGGCGTGCGCCGCGACGGCCGGCATCGCGATCATGCTCAGGAGGTTCGAGGCCGCGACGATCACGGTCCAGGCGAGCGTCGCCCACGGGGCGTCGCCCGCGACGACCGCGACGAAGTACGCGTTGTAGACCGCGGTGAGCACCACGGTCGTGTAGCCCGAATTCGCAAAGTCGAAGGCCGCCCAGGACCAAACTTCCCGGGGGGCGACGCCGGGGCGCAGCGATTTGACGTCCATGTGAATGAAATCCTTTGGGGTCTGAAGGATGATGTTGGAGCCCGAAGACTGCTACGGACGCACCAGGGTTTGGAGGTGCGCGGTGACGCTCCTCGCGAGGCTCCTCAACGAATAGCCGCCTTCCAAGACGGAAACGAGCCTGCCCTCGCAGAGCGCCGCGGCCGCGTCCATCATGCGGCGCGTGAGGTACGCGTAGTCGCGCTCGGCGGCCTTCAACTGCGCCATCGTTTCTTCGACGTGGGCGTCGAACCCTGCGGAGAGGAGCATCAGCTGCGGGCGGAAGTCGGCGAGCACGGGAAGCCATTCGTTCTCGACGACGCGCTCGATTTCGGGTCCCGCCGCCCCCGCTTCCAGGGGCGACTGCACGACGTTTTCCGGTGCGGGCACGATGCGCCGGTCGGGAAAGAGCGGCCACTGAAAGAGCGAGAGGAACTTCACGCCTTCGCGGCCCGCAAGGATCTCTTCGGTTCCGTCCCCGTGGTGCACGTCGAAGTCGAGCACCACGACGCGCTCGACGCCCCAGCGGGCGCGCGCGTAGAGCGCCCCGACGGCGACGTTGTTCAGGAAGCAGAACCCGCCCGCACGGGCGCGCCCCGCATGGTGCCCGGGCGGGCGCACCGCGCAGAAGGCGTTCCGGCAGGTGCGGGAAAAAACCGCGTCCACCGCCGCCACGACCGCGCCGACGCTTCTCATCGCGGCGTCAAACGTTCCCGGGCCCACCTTGGTGTCGGTCATCTCGAAGCGCGCCAAGGCCTCCTTGTCGCCCTGGCTCGCCTTCTCCAGCGCCTCCACGTAGTCCTCATCGTGCGCGAGCGTCACGACGCCGCGCGGCGCCGGGCCGCACTCCACGCGCTCGACGAAGTCCTCGAGGCCGCTCACGAAGAGGCGGCTCTCGAGCGCTTCCATGCGTTCGGGAGATTCGGGCGCGTTCGCGAGCGGGTTCGGATCGTAGATCCGCCCGTGCGTGAAGTACCCCGTGGGGAGCCCCGACCAGGCGGGCGCTTGTGCGGTAGTCATCGTGGGGATGCGTTTTCGTTGTCTTGAGGTGAAGATAGCACACCGCACCCCGGCCCCCGCACGTCGCGCGCACCGACTTCGAAGGCAAGCGTTCACTCCGCTTGCTCGGCTTCTCCCTTCGCGTCGTTCCGTTCGATTTCGCGCGCTCGCTTCCATTCGTTTACCCTTTATTTCGGGTTCTCCCGAGGGTCTCACCGCCCCCGCCGATAGAATCCCAAGCACCGACATTTTCGACGACACCGACACGCCATGCACCTCTTCCGACAGCGCGCCGCGACCGCGCTTCTCGCCATGACCGCCGCGCTCGCCGTGGGGGCCGCCGAAACCAACGAACAGACCGCCCCTGCCGCCGAGTCCGCTCAGAACACCCAAACCGCCCCGACGACCGCGTCGGCCGCGGAGCCTGCGCCCGCCGCTCAACCCGCCGCTCCGGCCGCGCAACCCGCAGCCGAACCCGCGAAGAAGCAGCCGAGCCCGCACGTCAACCGCACGACGTCGGACTATCTCGCACGCCCGGAGGTGCTCGGGTTCCTGCAGAAGCTCTCGGACGAGAAGGCCATTCCGCTCGAATGGTTGAAGGAAGAGGTCGCCGTCGCGCGCTACTCGCCCCTGAGCGAGAAGTACACGACGCCGCGCCCCAAGGCCGACCGGAAGAAAACCCCGGAGAAGAACTTCATCCTCTACCGGCGCAACCTCATCAACGACGAACGCATCGAGCGCGGGGGCGACTTCATCGCGCGGAACCGCGAGGTCCTCGCGCGGATCGAACGCGAAACCGGCGTCGACCCCTACGTCGTCACCGCGATCATCGGGATCGAGTCGATCTACGGCCGCAACATGGGGCGCTTCCGGGTGTTGGACGCGCTGATGACGCTCTCCTTCGACTACACCCGCCGCGCCAAGTACTACCAGAGCGAGCTCGCGAGCTTCCTCGACTTCTGCTACCGCCAGGGCGTGTCGCCCGTCTCGGTGCAGGGGTCCTTCGCCGGGGCGATGGGGCTCGGGCAGTTCATGCCGGCGTCCTTGAACGCCTACGGCAGGGACGGCGACGGCGACGGCATGATCGACATCACGAATTCCGAACCCGACGGCATCGCCTCGGTGGCGAACTTCCTCAAGGTCCACGGTTGGATCCGGGGCGAAAAGCCCCTCTACCCGGTCGAGGCCGACGAGGCGATCTTCAAGGCGACGAAGTCGGGCGGCATCAAGGCGCACACGACCGTCGGGAAGCTCCTCGAAGCGGGCGTGAAGCCCAAGACCGAGTGGAAGCTCAAAAACGACGAACCGGCGCTCCTCGTCGACCTCCCGTGGGTCAGGAAGGACGACACCAAGGGCGTCGACTACTGGCTCGGGACCGAGAGCTTCGGCGCGATCCTCCGCTACAACCGGAGCTACTTCTACGCCGCGGCCGTGACGATGCTCGCCTACGAGCTCGAAACCCGAGACAAGGGCGAGGCGCCCGCCGAGAAGACCGACGCCGAAACGGCGAAGGTGACGGCGCAGGCGACGGAAGTCAAGCCCGCTGCGGCGCAGGCCGCTCCGGAGGTGAAGGCGGACGCCAAGACCGAAGCCAAGGCGGAAGCCGCCGCGCAGCCGCAGCCTGAAGCGGCCCCGCAGAAGGCCTCCTGACCCACCTGATCAGATCTGACAGCAACGCCCCGCGAACCTCGTGTTCGGCGGGGCGTTGTTGTGAAAGTCGGATACCTGGTTGTGCGGGCGGTTCAAACGGAGTGACGACTCACCACCGAAGCCCCGCATCGGCCAAAAGCGCCGCGCCGGCTTCGAAGTCCTCCAACGTCATCGCCTCCCGCGGGTTGTGCGAGCCGTGGTCGTTCGCGACGAAGATCATCGCGAACGGAATCCCCGCGACGCCGAAGTTCTGCGCGTCGTGCCCGGCGCCCGAGGCCATCCGGCGCACGGGAACGCCGGTCCGTCGGGCGGCGTCGTCGAGCGCCGTGAGGAGTTCCTCGTCCGAGAGCTGAGGTTCGAGGCGCGAAGCCGCCTGCGGGCGAAACGCCACGCCGGTCTCGGCTTCCACTTCCCGGAAGGTGTCGAGAAGCTTTCGGGCGGCGGCTTCGCGGACCTCAACCTCCAGAGAGCGCGCTTCGAAGCTCAACCGCACGTCGCCCGCGATTTTGTTGAAGACCGCGTCTTCGGGCGTCGCGAAGACGCCGAAGGTGAGGACCAGATCGTCTCCGGCCGCCAAGCGCACCGCCCACCACGCGTTCATGCGGTGGACCACTTCGGCCGAGGCGGCCACGGCGTCCCGCCGGTACGCGCGCTCGATCGCGCCCGCGTGGGCGGCAGCGCCCACGACCTCGATCACGTCGTAGGCGATGCGCCCGCGGATGCCGGTGACGAGCCCCGTGCGGACCACGTCGTCCGCTGCGAGCGAAGGCGCCTGTTCGATGTGGAGTTCCAAAAACGCGTCGACCGAGCCGCGGTCCAGAAACACCTCGCCCGAGACGAGGCGCTGCGGATCGAGCCCCTGACGCTTCACCAATTCGCCGAAGACGAGCGCCCCCGGCCGGGGGTCGATGCGCCGCGTGAGGCTTTCGGGCTTCATCCGCCCGAAGAGCGCTTCCGTGCCCAAGAGCCCCGGCTCTTCCGCCCGGAAGGCGGCGATCGTGAAGTCGCGTTTGGGGCGCAGCCCCAGTGCGCGCCACGCCGCCACGGCCGCAAAGGCCGCCGCGATCCCGGCGAGCCCGTCGAAATTCCCGCCCGAGAGCACGCTGTCGGCGTGGCTCCCGCTCATCAACGCAGGGAGCGTCCGGTCCTCGCCCGCGTACGTGAAGAAGCGGTTTCCGACCGGGTCGGTGCGGACCTCCAGCCCCCAGTCCCGCGCAATGGCTTCGAGGTGATCCAACACCGCCGTCTCTTCGTCGGAGTAGGCCGTGCGGGTCACGCCTTCGCTTTCCAAAGGCTTGCCCTCCGGCCCCTTCGTCACGCTCATGCGGCGCACGTCCTCGAAGAGCTTTTCGGTGAAGGCGCGCGTCAGCGCCCGCATCCTCCCGGGCGTGAGGATCGGGAGGGCGTTCTCAGTCGATTCGGGTTGGATCGTGGTCTTTCGGTCGTGCGTCATGGTCTTCGCCTCAGACGATTTTTCTATCGGCATGCCTTCGATGATAGGCGTTCCGACGGCGCTTCGCCCCGACCGGCGGGTCCGGACTCCGGCCTGAACGCCGAACCCGGATTCGGCCCAACCGAAACGCCCGTCCGCCAAAGGAATTCAAGTATACGTGTTCATACGTACAACTTTCGGCGATCGAGACCCTCTCCGGACCCTCCTTTCCGGTGAATTTTTACGCAATCTTTTTCGGCCTGTGGTTTGTACCTATAAGACTTTGCGTAGAAATATCTTTTTGTTAAGATGGCGACGCTCGGAAAATACGTATGCCGCAGTGACGCACGGGTCAGGAGCCCCGGGGGTCGGAGAGAGCCCTCTCAGCTGCGCAGGACGCACATCCGGGCGCTCTCCGACGGGAAGGACGCCCGGCGGAGGGGCCGCCGGCGGCGAAGCCTCCGGCGACATCAACGGACGGCAAAAGCTCCCTTTCACACGCCGCTCCGCTACGCGTTGGCCGCCGGGTGAAAGACGGCGGCCCGAAAAGGAATCCGTCTACCAATGCTGATCGGTGTTCTTCTGGGCATCGCTGCGGGTGCTCTCTGGGGCCTCATCTACATCGCCCCGCTTCTCGTACCGCAGTACAACCCCGTGCTCGTGGCGCTCGGGCGCTTCATCTCCTTCGGGATCGTGTCGCTGCCCTGCCTTTGGTTCCTGCGCCATGAACTCAAAAAGTTCACCCGCGCCGACATCTGGGAGGCGTTCAAGCTTCCGTTCTTCGGCAACGTGATCTTCTACTCGATGCTCACGATCTGCATCCGCATGGCGGGCGCCCCTCTGGCCGGCATGTTCATGGCCGTGATTCCGGTGTTGGTCGCCATCGTCTCCAACGTCCGCTACGCGAAGGAAGGGCGCGCGATTCCCTGGAGCCGCATCCTGCCTCCCTTGGCCGTCATCTTCGCGGGGCTCGTCATCGCCAACTGGTCCGAATTCAAGATGATCGCGGAAGCGAGCGCCGGCGGGGGGCAAACCTTCTGGATCGGCGTCGGCTTCGGCATCGCCGCGGTCTTCGCCTGGACCTGGTTCTCGATCTACAACGCCGACTGGCTTCTTGAGCACCCCCACCATTCGACGAGCGCCTGGACGGCGCTTCAGGGCGTGACGGTGCTCCCCGTGGTGCTGGGCGCCTTCGCGCTCCTCGCGTGGCCGATCGGCTTCATGGACACGTCGGTGCACTTCATGGGCCCCGAACCCGTGACGTTCCTCCTCGTTGCGCTCATGGTGGGCTTCCTCTGCTCGTGGGTCGCGATGCTCGCCTGGAACCAGATGAGCCAGCGTCTTCCGGCTGCGCTCGGCGGTCAGCTCATCGTCTTCGAATCGGTCTTCGCCGTCGTCTACGCGCTCATCTACCGCGGGGAACTCCCGACCGTCACGATGGTCGTGGGCTTCATCATCCTGATGGCGGGCGTGCTGGGGTCGCTCCGCGTCTTCCGTCAGCCGCTCGAAGAAAAGCCCGCGAAGATCAACATCAAGCTCGACGCCCGCTACGCCGGGAAGAAGATGGCGGTGGCCGCCGTCCGTCAGCGCGCCTGACCGACGACACCCCCCATCAGTCAAAAAGGCCGCGCCCGGCAACGGGCTGCGGCCTTTTTCTTGAACGGTCTTCGAGAGACCCCGAGCCGGTGCGCACCGGCTCGGCTCCCATATGGATGTGAGGTCTGCGGCGGGTCCCGATCAGACGATCTCGACGCGGAGCGTCCCCACGCCGTTGACGCCGGCGAGAAGCACGTCGCCCTTCTTCACCGGGCCCACGCCCGAGGGCGTCCCCGTGAAGACGATGTCGCCCGGCTGGAGCTCCCACGTGCGGGAGAGTTCGGCGATCAACCCCGCGGGCGAGACCATCATCTGGTCCGTGCGGCCCGACTGGACCTTCTCGTTGTTCTTGTAGAG
>ENA-UPWN01000126-UPWN01000126.1-human-gut-metagenome-genome-assembly--contig:-NODE-126-length-39696-cov-7.935536_pt1 | contig 39696 bp, 27 predicted proteins | sample MGYA00250050_ERZ773377 | MGnify/ENA primary metagenome ERZ773377 (study PRJEB29103, sample SAMN06112008) | human gut metagenome | biome: human gut; feature: ankylosing spondylitis patient; material...
CCTTGGGGCTTCAGATCGCGTGGTTGACAGGCAAGCAGAAGGGGTCGGAAAAGAAGGCTGCCCTTGAAGCCATTGCGTCGGGTGCCGCGCAGATCGCCGTCGGGACCCACGCCCTCATTCAGGAAGGCGTGAAGTTCGCCAAATTGGGCCTTGCGATCGTCGACGAGCAGCACCGCTTCGGCGTGGCGCAGCGCCTGGCGCTTCGCCGCCGCGAGGATTTCGGGGCGACCCCGCATCTCCTCATGCTTTCCGCCACGCCCATTCCCCGCACGCTCGCGATGAGCTACCTCGCGGACCTCGACGTCTCCGTCATCGACGAACTGCCTCCCGGGCGGCAGCCCATCACGACGAAGCTCTTCGTGCTGGACAAGAAGCCCCTGATCGTCTCCTCGATCCTCGGCCACGTCGCCGCGGGTCACCAGGCCTACTGGGTGTGCCCGCTGATTGAAGAGTCGGAGGCCCTCGACCTCACGCCCGCCGTCGACTGCGCCCGCCAGCTGGCGGAGGCGCTCCCCGACGTGAGGGTGGGCCTCATGCACAGCCAGTTGGCCCCCGACGAGAAGCACCGCATCATGGAGGCCTTCGCCGAGGGCGAGATCGACCTCCTCGTCTCCACCACCGTGATCGAGGTCGGGGTCGACGTCCCGAACGCGACCCTCATGGTGATCGAACACGCCGAGCGCTTCGGCCTCGCGCAGCTCCATCAGCTCAGAGGCCGCGTGGGTCGCGGGTCGACCCAGAGCACCTGCGTGCTCCTCTACGACCCGAACTTGTCCGACACCGGGCGGCAGCGCATGCGCGTCATCCGGCAGACGACGGACGGGTTCGAGATCGCCCGCGAGGATCTGAAGATCCGCGGACCCGGCGAGTTCCTCGGCGAGCGGCAGTCCGGCATGCCGATGCTCCGCTTCGCGGACCTCGAAGCCGACGCGGTGCTGGTCGAAACCGCCCGCGACGCCGCGCAGGAGTTCGTCCGGCGGGACCCCGACGGCGCGAGACGCCACGCGAGACGCTGGTTCGAAGCCGACGCCGAATTCCTGGGGGCCTGAACGCTCCCCGGAGCACCCCTTTCCCTTTCAGCACACATCCCACAAAGAACCCGACACCATGACGCTCACCGAACTCAAATACATCATCGCCGTCGCCCGCGAGCGGCACTTCGGCCGCGCCGCCGAGTCCTGCTTCGTGAGCCAGCCCTCGCTCTCCGTCGCCGTGAAGAAGCTCGAAGAGGAGCTCGGCGTCACCATCTTCGAGCGCCGCTCGAACGACATCTCCGTCACGCCCGTCGGTCAGCAGATCGTCGCGCAGGCGCAGAAGGTCTTGGAAGAGAGCAACCGCATCTCCGAAATCGCCCACTTGGGTCAGGACCCGCTCTCGGGGCCCTTGCACATGGGCGTGATCTACACGATCGGGCCGTACCTGCTCCCTGAACTCATCCGCGAGATGTCTTCGGTCGCCCCGAAGATGCCGCTCTACCTTGAAGAGACCTACACGTCGGAACTCCTCACGGGGCTTCGCACCGGCCGCATCGACGTCGCCTTCATGGCGGACACGATCGCCGACACGGGCTTCATGACGCAGGAGCTCTACCAGGAAGACTTCGTCGTGGTCGTCCCGGCGCATCACCCCTGGGTGAACCGCAACTACGTGGGCACCGACGAACTGAAGGACCAGACGATGCTCCTTCTGGGCGCCGGCCACTGCTTCCGCGACCAGATCCTCGGCGTCTGCCCGGACCTCACCCGCTTCAACATGACCGCGACCGACGTCCAGCGCACGGTCGAGGGGTCCTCCTTGCAGACGATCTGCCACATGGTCGCGCAGGGTCTCGGCATCACGGTGCTCCCGGCCTCGGCCGTCCCGTACCTCACGAGCCTTCCGACCCCGATCAAGGTGATCCCCTTCAAGCAGCCCGCGCCCTCGCGCCGCGTCATCATGGTCTGGCGCAAGAGCTTCACGCGCATGCCCGCGATCGAGGCCCTTCGCACCGCGATGAAGCGCGTGATGCTGAACGGCTGCATCCCGTTGGAGACCGAGCCCTTCGTCAACTGACCTGAACGGCTCAGGAGGACCCCGCCATGCCGCACTCTCCCGAACCCGGTCGCCGCGCCGGCGTCTTCGGCCTCTCCTTTTCGGAGAGGGTCGATCTATTGGTCCGCGTGCTCCTTTCCGCCGCGGTCCTCTTCGGGTGCTGGCTCATCGTCGAGCCCTTCATGACGGCGATCCTCATCTCGGCGATCCTCGCCGTGGTGACGTGGCCAGTCTTCACGAAGGTCCTCGCCTGGACGAGGAACGCCGCGACGCCCGCGGCGCTCCTCATGGTGACGGGGCTGATCGTGACGGTGCTGATCCCGCTCACGTTCCTGATGCTGTCGCTCACGCAGCAGCTCCCCAAGGCCGTGCGGCTCGTCACCGGTTGGGTGAAGGACCCGACGCCGATCCTCGCCTCCGTCGAGTCCCTCCCCTACGTGGGCCCGTGGCTCCACGAGCAGATCACCTTCGCCGTGGACCCCAAGGCCTTTGCGGGCACCGTGGAGCAGTTGATCGAACCCGTCTCCCGGTGGGTCCTCAACACCGCGGTGAACGTGAGCAACGGGCTCATGCAGATGTGCCTGGTGCTCTTCATCGTCTTTTTCTTCTACCGGGACGGGATCGCCTTCGCGTGGCGCTTCCACGAGCTTCTTCTTCGCGTGAGCGGGCACATCGCCTCCGACATCACCGAGATCCTCACCAACACGACGCGCTCGGTCGTCTTCGGGATCATCGGGACTGCGATCGTGCAGGGCGCGGTCTGCGGGCTCGGGCTTTGGATTGCGGGCGTTCCGGGGGTTCTGATCCTCTCGGTCGCGGCCTGCATTCTCTCCGTCATTCCGATCGGACCGCCCGTCATCTGGATTCCCGCGGCGGTCTGGCTCTACGGCATCGGCGAGACCGGCATGGCGGTCTTCCTCTGCGCCTGGGGCGTGCTGGTGGTGGCGACGGTCGACAACCTCGTCAAACCCCTCCTCATCGCCAGGGGTTCGACCCTCCCGATGAGCCTCATCTTCCTCGGGGTCTTCGGCGGCGTGATCGCCTTCGGATTCCTCGGGCTCATCCTGGGTCCGTTGTTTCTGGCGATCGGGTCGGCGCTCTTTGAAGCCTGGCTCAAAAATTCCGCCCTGCGCCGCGGCGCCGAGAGCGCGCTGCGCGCGGTGCGCGCGCCCGTGGCGCTGCACACAGAGGGGTCGAAGCACGAAGAGCACGAAGAGACCGCCGGGGCACAGGCTCCCGACGGAGGGGAAGCCGGGAAACCGGACGCGGCGACACCTCAAGACGGAAACGCCCAAAGGACGGACGACGCCGGTTCGAAGTGATTCTTCAGGCCCTCAAACCATCAAGACCCTCGATGTGATCGGGGGTCTTGCCGTTTCTGCATCTTCAGTTGGGCTCAACCGTGCGCGGCGATGCGAAGCCGAAGGTCGACGCCGAGCCTCTCCCGGATCCCCGAAGCCGTTTCAAGCGTCCTCATCGGTCCCACGCCGAAAGCCGCCATCAACCGGTCGGCTTTTCTGCCGACGTCCGTGCGCGCGGGATCGATCGAACGGAGTTCCGGAACGAAGCCGTGGCCGGTCTTGAGATAGAGCGGCTCCCCGCGGCCCACGCTCGGAAGGTGCGAGAGTGTCGGCACCGTCAGAAGACGAACGAAATCGTCGAACGGGATGTCTTCGCCCTCTTCGCGGAGTCGTTTCCGGATGCGGTGTGGCCTCCGCGAGGAGCCGCACCACCGCAAAGCCCCGGCGCTCCGTCCCGGTTTCGAGACGCACCGCCCGCAAACCCGGAAGGATGCACATGGTCTCACGCGGTCCCGCCTCTTCCTGGTCGTCCGGATCGAACGCCGCCAAGTCGGGGACGCGTTCCGCAAGGAACGCCTCCAGACGTCCCCGCAGCCCGGCCAGGCACGTCAGCATCGCCGGACCGTGCTCCGCGCGGACCTCGCCGTAATCAAGGAGAAACTGCGGGACGATCACGCCCGAATCGACCGCATCGCCGGGCGGAAGGATCATGGACGCCGCGGCGCAGAAGGCGTGGAGATCCAGGTCGAAGCCAAGCGCGCTGCGGCAGCAGGACGCTCTGAAGAACCCGGGGAGACCGAGCTCCGTCCAAACCCGGCAGAGCACCGCGTCGCCGTAGATGCAAAGCCGCGCCGAACCGTACGCTTCGCGCTCGGGCCGCAGGCGCATATCCTGCCGCTCGCGGAGCCGCTTCGCCTCCGCACGGTCCACACGAAGTTGGTCGCACTCCGCGTAGACCTTCGCCATGAAGTCGGGATCCTCTTCGAGATCCTTCTCGACGTAGCCGAAGGGCTTGATCGTCCGGGAGGTCCTCTTCCCGGTGACCGGATCGGTGAAGCACTCGATGATCGAGACGTAGCGCCCCTTCTTTCGCTTCTGAATCTGCACGCCGATCGAGCTCATGCCGTCCTCCCGAGTGTCCTCCCGCCATTATGAAACGCGCCCGGCGGCCGCGGCATGGAGGCCGGTCGGCGCCCCAGACAAAAACGCCCGCAGGGCGGACCCGGCGGGCGTTTTCGGTGCGTTTCGTGAGGATCGTCAGACCATCAGGATCGCGCAGAGGATGACGGAGATCGTCATCGGAAGAACCGTGCGCTTGACGACTTCGATCGGGCTCACCATCGCGATGCCGGAGACGAGAATCGTCACACCGGCGATCGGGGAGGCCGTACGGCCGGCGGCACCGGCGAGGAAGGCGAGGCCGCCCAGGCCTTCGATCGTCATGCCGAAGTCCTTCGCGTGCGGGGTCACGGTTTCGTTGAAGGCCAACGTCGCGGCGTCGCCCGAACCCGTGATGATGCCCATGAGGTACGGGCCGATGGAGCCGCCCCAGCGGGCGATTTCATTCGATTCCTTCAGCGCGGCGACGAAGCTGTCGATGAGGCCGGCAGACTTCAGACCGGCGGCGAACACGCCCGCCGCGATGATGATGCCCATCACGTCGGCGTAGCCCTTGCCCATGCCGTTGAAGAATTCCTTCGTGAAGGTCTGCGGGTTGACGCGGGCGACGGCGAGGGCGCAGATCGCGCCGATCGTCATGGCGGGCGCCACGCCCATCTTGATTTCTTCGACCCAGAGGTTGCCGACCAAAAGCAGCGTGATCGGAACGAGCGGAACCAAAGCGGCGATCGGGTTCGGCACGAAGTCCGCATCTTCCTTCTTCAGCTTCGATTCGTCGACCGTGGCGTTCTTGTCGCCCTTGTGGTCGCCCATGAAGAAGCAGACGATGAGGATGCCGACCGCGCTGATGACGCCGATCATGACGGAGTACGTGGCGTGCGTGCCGATGAAGGTCATCACGTCCATGCCGGCCATGTTGGCGACGTACGGGTTGTGCGACGTGCCCGGCGACAGGTACGAACCGATCGTGCCGCCCAGAACGGCGGCCGCGGCGGCGGCGGGCTTGATGCCGGCGCGCAGCATCACGGGAATCAGCGTCGAACCGACGGCGGCGGCGCAGCCGGCCGCGGACGGAATGGCGATGTTCACGAAGAAGGTGATCACGGTGCAGACCGGCAGCAGGAAGATGCCGAGACCGCGGATCGGGCTCGCGAGATAGTGCACGAGGGAGCTGTCGCAGCGGGTGTACTTCGCGGCGAAGGCAAAACCCATCGAGGCGCAGATGGCCTGCACCAGGGACTTGTTCACCATCGAGTTGGCCATCGAGTTAAGACCCGACAGGAAGTCCCAAGAGATGATGCACAGGAAAAGACCGCTCGCGATGAGGACCATGCGCGTTTCCCAACGCTTGATCAGGGCCCAGACGACGGCAACGACCACCACTAAGGCGATCCAGGCGGTAATGCTCATGAAAGTGCTCTCCAAAGATTCCGCCGCGTCGTCCTGAGTAAGAAAGGGCGCGCAGCTTCTTTTTCAATCGGCATTATTGAACGTGCCGAAAGCGATTTCTTACAGGATTTTCCCTAGGTAACCACGCCTAAAACAAAACCGCTTCGCCTTGATGCGAAGCGGTTGCATGGAATACGAAACTCAAATCTTCAGGATTTTCTCCCGATAGAAGCGAAGTTCTTCAATACTTTCAGCAATATCGGAGAGCGCCTGGTGCTTGGTCGCCTTGGTGCCGACCCAGGCTTTGTCGGGGGCCCAGCGGCGGGCGAGCTCCTTCAAGGTGCTCACGTCGATCGAACGGTAGTGAAAGTACCGCTCCAGATCCGGGATCCAGCGCGCCATGAAGCGGCGGTCCTGACCGATGGTATTCCCGCACATGGGGCTTTTCCCCTCCGGGACGAAGCGCTCGAAGACTTCGCGGAAGACCGCCGCGCAGTCGGCCTCCGTCACCGTGCTCTCCCGGCAGCGGCGCACGAGCCCCGACTTCGTGTGGGTTTCGGTGTTCCAGGCGTCCATGCCGTCCAGAATCTCGTCGGGCTGATGAATCGCCACCACCGGGCCCTCGTGGAGGATGTTGAGGTCCTTGTCCGTGATGATCGCCGCGACCTCCAGCACACGGTTCACTTCGGGCTGCAGGCCCGTCATTTCCATGTCGATCCAGATGAGGTTGTCGTCGCCGTAGCGGGGATCACGTTCTGCCATGAGGGGCTCCTGATTGAGAAGACTGCCGTCCGTCGTCGGGTGAGAGGGTCCGTCCGGTCGGATGGGCCGGAAGGGGTTACGCCCCGGCGCGCCGAAAACGGCGCGCCCTTCCGCCGACGGTGGGGGTTCTCATTCTACGGCTTCGGGAGCAAACCGCTAAAATTTCAACTTCAACCACGAGTCTCCCACCGCGCCCGACGTTCATGCATCTCACTGCGAGCAACATCGAGAGGATCTTCTTCGGCATGCTCACGCTCTACGTACTGCTGGAGTGTGCGCTCACGATTCTGCACACCCACGCGGCGGAGCGCGCCGGACGCGCCGTACCGTCGGGCTTTGAGAACAAGCTCTCGCCCGCCGCCATCGAAAAGGCGACCGCCTACACGGCCGAGATCGCGCAGGCGAACCTGCTGCTCGCGATCGTCGGCGCCGCCTACGCCCTCGTCATGACCTTCGGTCAGGGGCTCACCGTCATCACCGCGGCCGCCGACATCCTGACCTCGAACCCCCTGGTCGCGCAGTGGCTGGTGCTCGCCGCCGTCACCTTCACGGCGGCGCTGATCGAATTCCCCTTCGGGTGGTTCGCGCACTTCCGCGTGCAGGAGCGCTTCGGGTACATGCTCGAAGACCGGCGCCTCTGGATGCTGCGCGAAATCCGCCGGACGTTCGCCGGGTGGCTCGTGTCGCTCCCCGTCCTCGCGCTTCTGATCGTCCTGCTTGAGCACGCCGGCGGCGCCTGGTGGTGGATCGGTTGGGTTTTCTTCCTTCTCTACCTCTTCTGGCGCTGGAAGTTCTCGAACACCGTCGCGCTCTTCTGGAAGCGCCGCTCGCAACCGATGGCGGACCGAAAGACCGCCGAGATGATCCTCGCCTACATGCGCCACGAAGGCTTCGTCGTGGACGACGTCGAGGTGATGACGAAGCCCCGGAGCTGGGCGCACTCCCACCTCGTCATTCCGGGCTGGGGCAAGAAGCGCCGCGTCGTCGTCTTCGCGCATGCGGCGCAGAGGTTGGAGCCCGACGAACTTCTCGCCTTGATCGCGCACGACGTCGGGCACGTGAAGCACCTGCACCTCTTCCTTCGCGCCGCGGTCTACGCCGTGACGGGCTGGCTCGTCTTCCGCTTCGCCGGGTGGGGCGCGGAGCACGTCGAATTCTTCGAGGGCTTCGGCTACGCCCCGGCGGTCTCGTTCCTCCAAGACGGCACGCGCGCGGGCTACGTGCTCGCGATCGCGGTCACCGCGTTTCCGATCCTCTACTATCCGCTGCGGCCCGCCGTGAACCTCTTCGCGCAGCTGATGCAGTACGACGCCGACGAATACGCGGCGAAGGCCGTCTCGACCGACGCGCTCGTACGTGCTTTGGTGAAGCTTCACCGCGACTACAAGCAGACGCTCACCCCCTCGCGCCTCTACTCGCTCTTTCACTATTCGCGCCCGCACGCGGGGATGCGCGTCGCGCATCTCCTTTGGCGCGCGAAGAAGACGGGGCGGCCGCTTGACCGCCCGAGCTGCTGGGCGCCCTTTGACGCCTCGCCCTGGACGGGCGGCGTGAGCGTCTCCGCCGCCAAGGCCTCGGACGACTTCGTCGGGTCGTCCGCGAGGCTCGTCACGCGGGCGAAGCCCCTGGAACCGGTTGAACCGGTTGAGCCGGCTGAGCCGACTGAACCGGTCGAAGCGCCTGTTGAGCCTGTTGAGCCGGTTGAGCAGGTTGAAGAGATCAAGGACACCGCTCCCGAGCTCTCGGAAGCGTCGGTGACGGCGCCGGTTGCGGAACCCGCCGCCGAGCCTTCACCCGAGCCGGTCGGGACGCCTCTTGAAGAACCTCAGGCCGAGGCCCCGGCAGAGACCGTGCAGGAAGCCTTGTCTGAAGCGGAAACCGGGGCTGAGACAGAGCCCGAGGCTCCGAACACCGAACCCGCAACGCCGGAGCCGACCGAAGCTGCCGAGTCCGCCGTTCCTGAAACCGAAACCGAAACCGAATCCACCGGGGAGAAGGCCCCGACTGAACGGATCCCTCATGGCGAAACCCAAGAAAAAGCGTGAGGACGCGATTCCTCCCGCCGAGCTGATCGGCGGCCTCGTCACGGCCGGGCATGGCCGGCACTACGTCGTCACGACCGATGCGGGCGAGCGCCTGGAGGCGCACCGCCGCGGCAAGAAGGGCGACGTCGTCGTGGGCGACCGCGTGGGCGTGACGCCGCCCGTCTCCGGGGTGGCCGCGATCGAGCGGATCGAACCCCGCCGGAACCTCCTCTACCGCTCGGACGAGTGGCGCATCAAGAGTCTGGCGGCGAACGTCGACCTGGTCGCCGTCGTCTTCGCGCCGCGCCCGACCTTCAACCCGTGGTTTATCTGGAAGGCGCTTCTCGCCGCGCACCAGGCCGGGATCCCCGCGCTCGTCATCCGGAACAAGTCCGACCTCGCGGACAACGCCGAAGCGGCCGACGCCGAATGCGCGCGCCTCACCGCGATCGGGCACGACGTCGTGGCGATTTCAGCCGGGAACGACCCGGAAGGCGCTCGACGGACCCTCATCCCGCGCTTTACCGGGAAGACCGTCCTTCTGGTGGGCCAGTCCGGCATGGGGAAGTCGACGCTTCTGAACGCACTCGTTCCCCACGCGCAGGCCGCGACCCGGGAATTCTCCGAAGCGCTCGACCTGGGCAAGCAGACCACGACCGCCGCGCGGCTCTACCGCGCGGACATGGACGACTGGGAAGGGGCCGTCGTCGACACGCCGGGGTTCCAGGAGTTTGGTCTCGCGCACTTGTCCTTGAACGACATCCTCCGCGCAATGCCCGACATCGCGAAGCACGTCGAAGACTGCCGCTTCTTCAACTGCCGCCACCTCCAGGAGCCGGGCTGCGCGGTCAAAGCCGCCTTGGAGCGCGGCGACATCGACCCCGAGCGCTACGCCTTCTACGCGGCGCTGGCGCCGCTCGCGGACACGCTCCCGCAGTGATCGGCCGGAAACGCTGACCGAAACGCCTTGAGAACGGCGAAACTCCCCCGAACGGGCGCCGAACCTACCTCTTTCGGCAGTATGGCGCCCCGGGGGCGTCAAAACTAAAATGTGTCCACACCGTCGGCCGTACGCCTTCCCCAGCGTGCGGCCGCTATCACACCAAGACCCCGACAATCGACATGGCAGAGCCCCGCACCGTCATCAACATCCAACCGAACCACGCCGTGAGGACGCTTCCGATCCCGCAGGCGGGCGAGATCGTGCTCGACCGCGAGGGTCGGCGCATCGACCGGTTGGGGCGGCCTCTGCGCGACCTGCGCATTTCGGTCACGGACCGGTGCAACTTCCGCTGCCGCTACTGCATGCCCAAAGAGAAGTTCCCGAAGGGGCACGAGTTTCTCGGGATGACGGAGCTCCTCACGTTTGAGGAAATCGTGAGGCTCGCGAAAGTCTTCGTGCGGCACGGGGTGGAGAAGTTGCGCCTCACCGGGGGCGAACCGCTTCTTCGGAAGGGGATCGAAAACCTGATCGCGCAGTTGTCTGAGCTGCGCACGTACGACGGGAAGCCGCTTGACATCGCCATGACGACGAACGGCTCCGTCCTGGGAAAGAAGGCCGAGGCGCTCCGCGCCGCGGGGTTGACGCGCGTGACGGTGAGCCTCGACGCGATCGACGAAGCGATCTTCCAGGGCTTCAACGACGTGGGCTTTCCCGCGTCGCGCGTCCTGGCGAGCATCGAAGCCGCCCAGGCGGCCGGGATTCAGGTGAAGGTCAACACCGTCGTGAAGCGCGGCGTCAACGAAGGCGAAATCCTCCCCATCCTCGAACACTTCCGCGGCACCGGCGTCATTCCCCGCTTCATCGAGTACATGGACGTGGGGACCGCGAACGGCTGGCGCATGACGGACGTCGTCCCCGCGGCCGAAATCATCGCGAAGGTGAACGAGCGCTGGCCCGTGGAGCCGCTGGACGCGAACTACCCGGGCGAGACTGCCCGGCGCTGGCGCTTCAAGGACGGGGGCGGCGAATTCGGCTGCATCGCGAGCGTGACGCAGGCCTTCTGCCGGGAGTGCTCCCGCGCCCGTCTTTCGATGGAAGGGCGGCTCTTTCTCTGCCTCTTCGCGACGGAAGGGTTTGATCTGCGCACGATGCTGCGCGGCGGCGCCACCGACGAAGAAATCGACGAGGCTCTGGGCCGCATCTGGACCGCCCGCGAAGACCACTATTCGGAGTTGCGCAGCATGGGGCTCGCCCCGGACCGTCCGAAGGTCGAGATGAACTACATCGGGGGCTGAGCGCCCCCTCAGGGCGTGGGTGGAAGGGTCGGATCGGATCGTGCAACATTCCGGCACGATCGGCATAGAACCGGGCGGGCGTCCTGTGGCAGGATGAAGGTCACGAAAAGGCTTTCGACTCCACCGACCCCACCATGCCCCACACCTCTTCCGGCACCTACTCCCGACGGCGGCTTCTCGCCTTCGGCGCGCTCGCGATCTCCGGCACCGCCCTGGCGGGCGGCGTCGCCGTGCGCTATCCGGTTTTGGGCCAAAATCCGACGGGAGACCGCTTGACACGCTGCATGTCCTCCCCCAACTGGCGCGGAGGGCCCGAGGGAGCCTTTGAGAACATCGTCCCCGTGCGCGTGGAGGCCGGGACGAAGTCGAAGCCCCAGGCGATCATGGAATTCCTTCTGCGCAACCGCGAGGGGATCGTGCCGGACGCGCCCGTGCCCGCGGTAAAGACCGACCTGTGCGCGCTCCCTGACGGGAACCTCGTTTGGTTCGGGCACTCGACCTTCCTGATCCGCGCCGGGGGCGTGACGCTTCTCGTGGACCCCGCCTTCGGCCCCGCCGCGCCGGTGAGCTTCGTCGGGCAGCCCTTCCCGCTCGAAGTCGAATACGGGCTCGCCGACATGCCGATCCCCGACGCCGTGCTCCTCACGCACGACCACTACGACCATCTCGAGTGGGAGACCGTCCTCGCGCTCGCCTCGACGGGCGTCCGGTTCGTGTGCCCGCTTGGCGTCGGCCAGCACCTCGAACTCTGGGGCGTGCACCCCGAGCGCATCGTCGAACTCGACTGGTACGGCGAGACGACCGTCAAGGGCGCGCGCGTCACCATGACGCCTTCGCAGCATTTCTCCGGGCGCACGCTCACCCGCAACAAGACGCTTTGGGGCGGCTTCATGGTGGAGGTGGCGGGCAGGCGCCTCTGGATTTCCGGGGACGGCGGCGACGGCCCGCACTTCGCGGACGTGCGCCGAGAATTCGGGGCGATCGACCTCCTGATGCTCGAGGCCGGCCAGTACAACGTCGACTGGTCGTCGATCCACCTGATGCCGGACGCCTGGCGGCGGGCGGTCGCGACCGTGCGACCCGAGCTCGTCATGGCGACGCACCACAGCCGGTACGCCCTCTCCACCCACAGGTGGGACGCGCCCCTCGCGCACGCGCGGGAGTCCGCCGCGGCCCTGAACATTCCGCTCGCCGCGCCCAAGGTGGGGGAACCCATCCGCCTCTGAGGATCGGCCCGGGCGCTTCGCCGCCCCCGGCGGGGCGCGGCCCGCAGGTGCGCAGAACACTTCAACAACATCCCCCAGGCGGTCCGCCCGATGCGGACCGCCTTTCCTTCTCCCGCAGGTGACTCGGGTACCCGAAACGGGCGGACGGCCGGCCTCAAAACCGCGGGAATCGTCCCGACTTTCGGTTCTTCCGACGACGCGCACCCCGCTTCCTCGTATACTTGAGGCTTCGCATGCGTTCTTTGCGCTGCGGCCCCATCCTGAAAAATCAAAAGAAAATCAGCAGCAACGCATGTTTTCCAACCCCACTGCGCTCACTTTTGTGGGCTATCTGATTCTGATGGTGGGCGTGGGTTTCTACGCCTACTACTACACGAAGAACTACTCGGACTACATCCTCGGCGGGCGCAGCCTCGGCGGCCTCGTCACCGCGCTCTCGGTCGGCGCCTCCGACATGAGCGGCTGGCTCCTGATGGGGCTCCCCGGCGCGGTGCTCCTGCACGGGATTTCCGAGTCGTGGCTGGCGATCGGGCTCGTCATGGGCTCCTACGTCAACTGGCACGTCACCGCCGCGCGTCTTCGCCTCTACACCGAAAAGACCCACAACGCGCTGACGCTCCCCGACTACCTCACGCACCGCTTTGAGGACAAGCAGAAGCTGCTTCGCATCGTGAGCGCCGCGGTGATCCTGATCTTCTTCACGATCTACTGCGCTTCGGGCGTCGTCGCGGGCGCGCGCCTCTTCGAGAACACCTTCGACATGCCCTACGACACGGCGCTCTACGTGGGCGCGGTGGCGACCATCATCTACGTCTTCATCGGGGGCTTTCTCGCGGTCTCCTGGACCGACACGATCCAGGCGTCGCTCATGTGCATCGCGTTGGTCGTCACGCCGATCGCCGTCATGACGGACCTCGGCGGCTTCACCGACACCGTGAACCGCGTCGAGGCGATCGACCCGGCGATGCTCAACATGATGACGGGGCAGACCGTCGTCGGCGTCGCGAGCCTTTTGGCCTGGGGCCTCGGCTACTTCGGGCAGCCCCACATTCTGGTCCGCTTCATGGCCGCGAAGTCGACCGCCGTCATCCCGGGCGCGCGCCGCATGAGCATCCTCTGGATGATCTTCTGTCTGGCGGGCGCCGTCTGCGTGGGCTTCTTCGGCTCGGCCTACTTTGCCGAGCACGTCTCCGACGCCGTCCTGGTGAAGGAAAACCACGAGCGCGTCTTCATCGTTCTGGCGTCGCTGCTCTTCAATCCGTGGATTGCGGGCGTGCTGATGTCGGCCATCTTGGCCGCGGTCATGTCGACGCTTTCCTGCCAGCTTCTCGTCTGCTCCTCGACCCTCACGGAAGACTTCTACCGCAGCTTCATCCGTCCGAACGCCGGGCAGAAGGAACTCGTTTGGGTGAGCCGCCTCATGGTGCTCGCGATTTCGGTCGTGGCGGTGTGGATCGCCCGCGACCCGAACAGCCTCGTGCTCTCTTTGGTCTCCTACGCTTGGGCCGGTTTCGGCGCCGCCTTCGGACCGGTGATCGTCATGAGCCTCTGGTGGCGCCGCATGACCCGCAACGGCGCCCTGGCCGGCATGACGGTCGGCGCCGTCACCGTGCTCGTCTGGAACCACTTCGCCTGGTTCGGGCTCTATGAGATTCTCCCGGGCTTCGTCTTCGGCCTCATCGCCATCGTCGTGGTGAGCCTCCTGGACAAGGAACCCGCGGAGACGATCGGCCGCGTCTTCGACGACGTGGAGACCACGCTCAAGACGGGCGCGGCCCGTTCGGCTTAAAATTCACCGAACTCACCCCTGGCCGCGCCTCCTCATGGGGAGGCGCGGCTTTTTCACACTCGGATTCCCGCCTTTCCATGGACCACGACTACCACGCTTCCCGCGCTGAAGCGCTCGCCGACATTCTCCGGGGCTTTTCGGTTTGGCTCAACGCGACGGACCGCCGCATCCAGTGCGACCGCCTGCGCGCCTTCTGCATGAGCGACCCCGAGGGGTACCGCGAACAACTCAACGCCGCCTGCGACATGCTCGAAGACGAACTCTCGTTCGATCATCTCGACGCCATCAAGCTCGCGCTCACGGGGGGCGCCTCGCAGTACGACTTCTCGCCGTCGGTCTTCGTCGGGGACGAGTGCGAGTACGAATTCCAGCTCTACGGAATCGGGCTCTTCGCGACGGGGCTCCGGAACGAACCCTTCCGAAGCGACCTCCTTTCGGAAGCCCAGGCCGCGGAAATCCGCCGCATCCTCTACGAACAGTGGTTCGACCCGGAGGTGGCCGAAGTCTTCATCTTCGAAGGGCTCCCGCAGCTGAACGCCCACATCTGCACCGACACGGTGATCGCGTGGGAGTTCACGCGCGACTTCTCGGAGCGTGCGGCGCCCTTGACCCCCATCATCGACAAGCCGCAGTACCCGGACTACAGCCCGGATCAGTCCCTGTCGGAAAACATCGCCCGCTGGAACGCCGAAGGCCGCATGCTGATCTTCGGCGTGAAGTTCCCGCGGCACTCCTTGGACCGTCCGGTGCTGCGCCGTCCGTACCTGCACGGCGGGCGTTATCCCTTCCACCTGAAGCCCGACTCGAAGTTCTTCCCGGACTTGATCGCGGCGTCCCCGTACGGGCGACAGTTGACCAAGGTCCTCTCGGAATTCGGGAGCTTCCGCTGGCACTTCACGGATCCGATGCCGTTCTTCGACGCTTTGTCCGAGCTCGACTACTCGATCAGCCCGCACGTCTTCCTCACGTGCGCGTCGCGCCTTCTGATGGACACGGGGTTGTCGGTGAACGAAATCATCGCGTCCCCCGCCTCCTTCGTCGACCACTACGCGGGCTACGCGGAAATGCGCGTCGCCTTCGCGGCGAAGGACCGCCCCGACGCCATCCTCTCGGCCGCGACCGCGACGATCCGCTACGACGGTCCGAACGGCGACACCGAGTGGTTCTCGAGCTATGCGAAGGACATCCACCACCTCCTCACCTCGAACGGCATCCCGACGATTCCGGTCGAGAAGTTCGGCTACCAGTACGAAGCCGAACCCGAGAGCGTCGACCGTCTCTTCATGACGTCGACCGGCCGCGTCGTGAGCTTCCGCCAGGTGGAGGTCAACACCTTCGGGCACGACGGGGACCTCCCGCCGATGCCGCCCACGCACTTCAACTGATGCGTTGAGCAGGTTGAGAAAAGGGCGCCGACCTCTCGGGGTGGGCGCCCTTCTTCTTGGGTGAAGCGGGAGGACCGGAGTCTTCTTACTTCTTCTGATCGCCCGCCTTCTGGGAGGCGTTCTGATCGCCCCCTTCCGTCTTTTCCTCACGCACGGTGAGTTCGTTCCCGACGTAGAGGAGGTCCGGGCGGACTTCTTCGAGGATGTCCTTTTCAGGCGCGCCCGCCGACTGCATCGAGCAGAAGATCATCGTCGAGCCCGCATAGGGCTGGACGTGGAAGGCGCGCTCGATCTGGCCGAATTCGGGCATCGTGTACTTCGGGTCGCGCGCGTAGGGCTTCCATTCCTTCGTGCCGTTGAAGCGGACCTGGCGGTTGGCGTGGGCCGAATTGTGCGTCGTGTCGACGGCTTCCCAGTCGAGCTTCAGCGTATCGACGACCTTCTTCCAGTCTTCCTTGACGATCAGTCCCCAGAAGTGCGTGTGCATGTCGGGGACGCCGAAGTAGCGGATGATCTCGTCGTTGAAGACGTAGCCCGAGACGGTGAGGCCGCCCTCCTTGAAGGGCTTTTCAAACTGAATGATGTCGAGCGGGAGCTTTTCCACCTTGAGGTAGGCGCGCTCGCCGTCGCGGATCTTCATGTTTTCGGGGATGTTCTTGTCGGCGGCGACCGCCTTGAAGAAGTCGGCGCTGCAGGTCTGAATGGCGCCGACGACGCCGTCCGCGGCCTGGGCCGGGAGGGCGAAAACGGCCGCCGAAAGCGCGGCCGCGAGCGCGGCCGCCGTCGGGGCGGAGAAATGCTTGGTCACGTGAGTCTCCTCAGAGTCGTGTTCGAGTTGACGCCCTGCATTCTCCTCCCGGGGCCTTTCGCCACCCTTAAGTTTGGGCGGAGGACGGGGCGAACACGCAGAAAAGCGCCGCAGCGGACGATGCCGTTGCGGCGCTTTTCGTTCTGGGCTTCGGACCTGGAGAAGGCCTTCGGGAGGTCGGTCGTCCCGGCCTCATTCGGGCTCATTCAGGCTTTATTCGGCCTTCGTCGGCTCCACGCTGAAGGTGATCTCGTGGCCCTTGGCGTCGGCGACCACCGTGTCGCCCGGGCCCGCCTTCCCTTCGAGAAGCAGACGCGCGATCCCGTTTTCAATGCGGTCCTGCACGGCGCGCTTCAGAGGCCGCGCACCGAAGTGCGGATCGAACCCGGCTTCGGCGATTTCGTCCAAAGCCGCCGGTTCCACGCGCAGCCCGATGTCCTGCGCGGCCATGCGGCCGGCGAGGAGCGAGAGCTGCATCTCGGCGATGCGCTTGATGTGGTCTTTGCCCAGCGGGTTGAAGACCACGATCTCGTCGATGCGGTTCACGAACTCCGGACGGAAGTGTTCGCGGACCTCCGCCATCACCGCCGCCTTCACGCGCTCGTGGCTCTCGCCGATCATGTCCTGGATTTCCGCGGCGCCCAGGTTCGAGGTCATGACGATCACGGTGTTCTTGAAGTCCACCGTGCGCCCCTGACCGTCGGTCATGCGGCCGTCGTCGAGGACCTGAAGGAGCACGTTGAAGACGTCCGGATGGGCCTTTTCGACTTCGTCGAGAAGGATCACCGAATAGGGCTTCCGACGGACGGCTTCGGTCAAGTAGCCGCCTTCTTCATAGCCCACGTACCCCGGAGGCGCGCCGATCAGACGCGCGACGCTGTGCTTTTCCATGAATTCGCTCATGTCGATGCGCACCATCGCATCGTCCGAGTCGAAGAGGAAGTTGGCGAGCGCCTTCGTGAGTTCGGTCTTGCCGACGCCCGTGGGCCCGAGGAAGAGGAAGCTCCCGTACGGGCGGTTCGGGTCGGAGAGGCCGGCGCGGCTACGCATGATCGTCTCGGTCACGCGCTTCACGGCTTCGTCCTGGCCGACCACGCGGGATTCGAGCGCCTCACCCATGTGAAGGAGCTTCGCGCGTTCGCCTTCCATCATCTTCGCGACGGGGATCCCGGTCGCGCGGGACACGGCTTCGGCGATTTCTTCGGCGCCGACCGAGGTGCGGAGCAGCTTCGGACCGCCCGACTTCTTCTCCTGCTTTTCCTCGTCTTCGGCGTGGCGGAGCTTCTCCTCGAGTTTCGGCAACACCGCGTACTGAAGCTCGGCCAAGCGTTCGTACTTCGCCTGACGGCGGCATTCCTCCATTTCGCGGCGGACGTTTTCGATCTCGTCGCGCACGGACTTGGCGCCCAAGGCTTCGGACTTTTCCTTCTTCCAGATCTCTTCGAGATCGGCGTATTCGCGCGAGAGCTTTTCGATTTCCTCTTCGATCGCCTCCAAGCGCTTCTTCGAGGCGTCGTCGGTTTCCTTACGCATCGCTTCGCGTTCGATCTTCAGCTGGATCAGACGGCGGTCGAGCTTGTCCAAGGCTTCCGGCTTGCTGTCGATTTCCATCTTGACGCGGGCCGCCGCTTCGTCGATCAGGTCGATCGCCTTGTCGGGGAGGAACCGGTCGGTGATGTAGCGGTTCGAGAGTTCCGCCGCGGCGACGATCGCCGGGTCGGTGATCTCGACGCCGTGGTGCGCTTCGTACTTTTCCTGAAGACCACGCAGAATCGCGATCGTGTCCTCCACGGTCGGCTCGTCGATCAGCACCTTCTGGAAGCGGCGCTCGAGCGCGGCGTCCTTTTCGACGTACTTGCGGTATTCGTCCAACGTGGTCGCGCCGATCACGTGAAGTTCGCCGCGGGCCAGCGCGGGTTTCAGCATGTTCCCCGCGTCCATGCTCCCTTCGGTCTTCCCGGCGCCCACGACGGTGTGGAGTTCGTCGATGAAGAGGATGATGCGGCCTTCCTGCGCGACGACTTCTTCCAAAAGCTTCTTCAAGCGTTCTTCGAATTCGCCGCGGTACTTGGCGCCGGCGATCAAGCCCGCCATGTCGAGCGAGAGCACCTTCTTCCCCTTCAGGGTATCGGGCACCTCGTCGTTGACGATGCGCTGCGCGAGTCCTTCGACGACGGCGGTCTTGCCGACGCCCGGCTCACCGATCAGCACGGGATTGTTCTTCGAGCGGCGCTGCAGGATCTGCATCGTGCGGCGGATTTCGTCGTCGCGGCCGATCACCGGGTCGAGTTTGCCTTGACGGGCCCGTTCGGTGAGGTCGATCGTGTACTTCTTCAGGGTTTCGCGCTGACTTTCCGCATCCGGATTATCCGCGGTGTCCTTACCGCGCACGGACGCGATGGCCGCTTCCAAGGCCGCGCGGGTCAAGCCCGCTTCCTTCGCGATCCTGCCCGCCGCGCTCTTGTCTTCGGTAAGCGCCAACAGGAACATCTCGGTCGAGACGTACGCGTCGCCGCGCTTCATCGCTTCCTTTTCGGTGAGGTTCAGCGCGTTGATGAGTTCGCGCGAGACCTGCACTTCGCCGCCCGTGCCGGACACCTTCGGGAGGCGTTCGACTTCGGTCTTCGCGTCGCGCGCGAGCTTCGCGACCTGCACGCCCGCGCGCTCAAGCAGGCTCTTCGAGAGCCCGTCGGGGTCGGCGAGCACCGCGCTGAGCAGGTGCACCGGCTCGATGTACTGGTTGTCGTTCGCGAGCGCGAGGGACTGCGCTTCAGCGATCGCCGTCTGGAACTTGGTCGTAAGTTTGTCCTGACGCATGTGTTCTGTGCCTCCGGCGGAGAGGACGCGGCCCGTTGCGGCGCGTCTGAAACACTCATCCGCCTCATCGTTTGATACGTATATGGGGGCGGTGCGCCCCCATATCAAGTCCCGGAGGCGTACCGGGATCTTCGACGAATTGTTACCGGGCGGAGGATCCGGGGAGACCTTGGGAAGACGCGGGAAAGGCGTCCGCCGGGAGGAGCGGAGGTCGGTTCCTCAATCCCAGAGCGCGACGCCGCGCCGCAGGCGCTCCGGCAACCGCGACTTCGAGAAGCGCGCCCCGGCCGCCATCCCGTCCGCCCCGCCCTGCGCCCGGTAGTCCCGAAGGAGCGCGAAGACGACGGGCCCCAGGCGCAGGATAGCCGTGAGGTTCACCAAGACCATCACGCCCATGAAGAGGTCGGCCAAGTTCCAGACGAGGTCCAAAGTCATCTGCGACCCCGCGAACACCATCGCCACGACCGCGGCGCGAAAGAGGAGATGAAGCGTGCGGTTTTCGGTGACGACCCGAAGGCTCATCTCGGAATAGAAGAAGTTGCCGATCACGCTCGTCAGCGCGAAGAAAAGCACCACGAGAAAGAGCGCCCAGGCGGCGAACGTCCCCAGGGCCGCGCCGTAGGCACCGAAGGCGTCCGAGAGAATCCGCCCGACCAGCTCGATCCCGGTCTGGCCCGCGAAGTCGACCCCCGGCAGGAGCACGATCATCGCGGTCGCCGTGCAGATCAAAAGCGTGTCGACGTAGACCCCGGCGGCTTGGACGAACCCCTGTTCGACCGGGTGTCGGCACTCGGCGGCGGCCGCGGCGTTCGGGACCGTCCCCTGCCCCGCCTCGTGCGAATAGAGCCCGCGGCGCACGCCCGTCATCAGGATGAACCAGAGCCCCGCGCCCCCGGCCGCTTCGGGCGTGAAGGCCGAGCGCATGATGAGGGCGAGGACCTCGGGAATGCGGTCCACATAAATCAACGTCACCGCGAAGGCGAGGAAGAGGTAGAGCGCCAGCATGAAGGGGACCAACTTCGTCGCGAACTTGGCGAGGCGCTTCGCGCCCGCCCACGCGACCCAGGCCGCATAGGCCGCAAGGAGCACGCCGCCCACCGTACGGGGAACGTCGGCGGTCGTCGCAAGCGAGATCGCCATCGTGTTCCCGAGGACGGAGTTGAAGATCAAACCGTCCGCCAAGGCGAGAAGCACCGCAAAGAGCGCGGCCCAGAAGGCGCTCCCCAGGCCGTAGCGGATCGTGGCGGCCGTGCCGCCCTGGTAGCCCTTCCCGTCGGGACTCTTCCGCTTGTAGAGCTGCGCCAATGCGCTCTCCGCGAAACCGGACGAGGCGCCGATCACCGCCGTCACCCACATCCAGAAGACGGCGCCGGGGCCGCCCGTCGTCACGGCGAGCGCGATCCCGGCGATGTTGCCGACGCCGACGCGCGCACCGGTCGAGACGCAGAAGGCTTCAAAGGGCGTCAAGCCGCCGGACGTCTCCGCCTCGTGGGTGCGCTGCCGAAGGATCCGGCCCAACGCGGGGAGCATCGTCACCTGCACGGCGCGCGTCCTCACCGTGAACCAGAGGCCGGCCCCCACCAGGATCGCCGGGAGGAGGTAGTCCCAGAGCGTGCCGTTCACGCGGGTGACGACGGAGAGGAGAAGGTTTTGGAAGGCGGCGAAGTCGGGCATGGGAAAGGGTTTCTGAGGGCTTGGGGTTGGATGAGTTGACGGGCGGAAGGCGCCTCTTGGGGATGCCTCTCACGAAACTGCCGGACGCTCCGTCGAAGGAGCACCCGGCAGATGATTGGATTTCGGATGTCGGGGAGGCGCTCAGCCTTCGCCCCAGCGGGCCTTCGCCTTGTCGTCGCTCTCGCGGGCGTCGACCCAGCGTTCGCCCTCGGGCGTCGCTTCCTTCTTCCAGAAGGGCGCTTCGGTCTTCAACCAATCCATGATGAATTCGCACGCCGCGAAGGCTTCGCCGCGGTGCTCCGCGGCGACCCCGACGAAGACGATCGGGTCGCTCACGTCCAGGGGGCCGACGCGGTGGATCACCGTGACGGCGCCCAACGTCCAACGCGCGCGGGCGCGCTTCACGATCCCGGCCAGGGCCTTTTCGGTCATCGCGGGGTAGTGCTCGAGCGTCAGCTTCGCGACGGCGTCGCCGTCGTTTCTGTTCCTCACGACTCCGACGAAGGTGGCGACGCCGCCCACCGAAGGATCCCCGGCGTAGAGGGCGGCCGTTTCCGCGCCGGCGTCGAAGGGCGCTTCGCCCACGCGGATCGTCGTGCGTTCCAGCATGGATCAGCCTCCGGTGACGGGCGGGAAGAAGGCGACTTCGTCGCCGTCCTTCACGGGTTCGTCGTCGTCCGCCATCTCCTGGTTGACGGCGCCGCGGATGCGCTTGAGGTTGGCGAAGGCCGAGGCCCAGGGTTCGCCGCGGGCGACGAGCGCCTCACGGACGGCGCCGAGCGTGGTGCCCCCTTCGGGGCATTCGACCTGGTCTTCCGCGTGACCGATCGCATCACGCAGGACCGCAAAGTAAAGAACGCGGATCATAGGGTGGATTTCTTTCTGTTTGTCAGGGTTGATGAATGGCTGCGGATCTTCAGGCGAAGAACTCGCAGAAGGGGTAGTAGCGGACGAGGTCGCCGCGCTTCACGGACGTCCCGCCCGGGATGTCGGCCAAGCCGTCCGCCCACGCGCAGGAGCTCAGCACCTGGCTGTTCTGCGTCGGGTAGAGGTCGAGCCCGCCCGCGTCGTTCCTGCGCACGCGCAGGAATTCTTCGCGGCTCCCCGCCTTCCAGTCAAAGTCGGCGCGGATTTCAAGGGCCTTCAAGTCGACGTTCGTGAGCCCCATGCGGCGCAGGAGGAACGGACGCGCCATCATGAGGAAGACGACGAAGCCGGAAACCGGATTCCCGGGGAGCCCGATGAAGGGCACGCCGCAGACTTCGCCGTAGGCCAAAGGCTTGCCGGGCTTCAGATTCACGCGCCAGAGATCGAGCTTCCCCAAACGCTCCACCGCGGGCTTGATGTGGTCTTCTTCGCCCACGCTCATGCCGCCCGTCGAGAGGATCACGTCGGCGGCGTCCGCGGCCTTTTCAAAGGCACGCACCGTCGCGTCGAGGCTGTCGGGGATGCTCCCCAGGTCGATCACCTCGCAGCCCAGCATCATGAGGAGGCTCCGCATGGTGAAGCGGTTCGAGTTGTAGATGCTGCCCGGAGGAAGGGGCTCGCCCGGCTGCACGAGTTCGTCGCCGGAGAAGAAGATCCCTACGCGGATGCGGCGGCGCACCGTCACGTAGGCGCGGCCGATCGAGGCGAGCATGCCGATGGCGCCCGGCGTCAGGCGCGCGCCGGCTTCCAAAACCGTGCTCCCCGCCTCGACGTCCGAACCCTTGCGGCGCACCCAGGCGCCGGGTTTGACGGGCTTCGTGAAGAGGACGCCGTCCTCGTTCACCTCGACGTCTTCCTGCGGGACGACGGCGTCCGCACCCTCGGGGAGCGGCGCCCCCGTGAAGATGCGCGCGACCGTGCCGCGTTCGAGCTTCGTGCCGACGCTCCCCGCGGTGATGCGCTCCGAGACGGCGAGGCGCACGGGCCCCAGCTTCCCGTCGGCCAAATCCACCGTATGCACGGCGTAGCCGTCCATTTGGGAGTTGTCCCAACCCGGCACCGAAATCGGGCTCACGACGTCGTGCGCGAGCACGCGGTTCGTCGAATAAAGGAGCGGGATGGTTTCGGTGTCCTCGATCGGCTTGGCGGCCAGGAGAAGTCGTTCAAGAGCTTCGGCGTAGGAGATCATGGCGAATGCGTTCGGAAAAAGGCGCACGGCGTGAAATGCCCTGCGCCTCTTGGGTCTTGAAAGGTTGTTCGGACGGATTTTAAGACGCGCCGCGGCGCAGGTCGAGAATGAACCGCGCGACCGCGCCCGGGTCGTCGATGGGAAGAAGCGGGAGGCCGGATGCGGCGAGTTCCGGCGCGTCCGACGCCACGGCGACGACGTCGTCGTGCAAGGGCGTCAGCGCGGAAGCGTCGCCGCCGCGTTCGATCCAACTCTCCGTGCGGCGCACCTCGATCTTCGGATAGTCCCCCTCGTGCTTGAAGCCTTCGACGACGATCACGTCGTTCTCGGGCGAAAAGCGCGCGAGGAGCGATTCGATCGGCGCGCGGCCCGCGGGGGTCTCCGTGAGCATCGCCCAACGCCCGTCGGTGCGGACGATCACTTCGCCCGCACCGGACTCGCGGTAGCGCCAGCTGTCTTTCCCAGGGCGGTCCATGTCGAAGCCGTGGTGCGCGTCCTTCAAGGCCGCGCACCTGAGGCCCGACCGGACCAACGCCGCCGTGACGCGCACGGCGAGCGTCGTCTTCCCCGCGCCCGACCAACCGATGAAGCCGATCACGAAGGGTCGGCGCATCAGAGCTTCGCCCCTTCGGCTTGCACGAGCTGACGGACGGCCGCGGCGTCGTCGGCGACCGGATGCGCGTTGATCGGCTGCTGCGAGAGCACGCCTTCAAAGCCTTCCGGCACCGGCACGTCGAGACCCGTCGCCTGACGGATGATCTTCGGGAACTTCACCGCGTGGACCGTTTCCAAGCAGATCGTCGGCACCCCCACCGGGTGGAGGTAGATCCCGCTGTAGAGCGTGTCGGCGGTGTGCGGGTCGACCAACGTGTCGTACTCGAGATTCATGGTCTCGATGATTTCGAGACGGTTCGCGTGGTTCGACGTCCCGGAGGAAATCCGGGTGCGGCGCACGAGCGCGAACTCTTCGGGCGTCAGCGTCAGGGAGCCCTTCTCTTCGAGGTCCGCCATCAGTTCCTTCACGCGGGAGGCGTTCCGGTTGAGGATCTCAAAGAGGAAGCGCTCGAAATTCGCGGCGCGCGAGATGTCGGTCGAGGGCGAGGACGTCGCGATCGTCTCTTCGGACTTGCGGGGCGCGTAGGTGCCGGTGCGCAGGAACGCGTCCATCGCGTCGTTTTCGTTGGTCGAGACGATGAGGCGCAGGATCGGCAGACCCATGCGCTGCGCGAGGAGGCCGGCGAAGGCGTTCCCGAAATTCCCCGCGGGAACCGCGAAGACGACGTCGTCGCCCACCTGCTCGACCGCGCGCAGATACGCCCAGAAGTAGTAGACGATCTGCACCGCGATGCGCGAGAAGAGCGTGGCGTTCGAGGCGCCCAGGTTGTTCGCCTCCGCGAAGGCCTTGTCTTTGAGCATCGCCGAGACCATGTCCTGGCAGTGGTCGAACGTGCCGTCGACGACGAGGTTCGTGACGTTCTTCGCCTTGATGCCGTAGAGTTGCGCCCCCTGGAAGCGGCTCATGCGGTCCTTGGGCGAGAGGAGCACGATGCGGACGTTCTTCTGTTCCGCAAAGGCCGCGGCGCAGGACGCGCCCATGTCGCCCGTGGTGGCGCCCACCAAGAGGAGCTTCTCGGGCAGATTCCCGAGACGGCGCTCCCAGATCTTCGCGAGGAACGGGAACGAGAGGTCGTCGAACGAGAGCGTCGGCCCGTTGCAGAGTTCCAGGAGACCCACCCCATCGTGGAGCCACGTCACGGGCGCCACTTCGGTGGTCGAAATGCGGTCGCGGCCGTTCGGGTAGAACTGCGGCTGGAAGACGTCGCGGCAGAGCGTCCAGAGTTCGCGGCGTTCGAGCTCGGGCCAGAAGAGGTGCATCACCTCGAAGGCGAGCGACGCGTAGTCGAGGCTCTTCCACGAGGCGATCGTTTCGAGCGGGAGTTTCGGATAGGCTTCGGGCACGTAGAGGCCGCCGTCTTCGGCAAAGCCTTCGAAGATCAAGTCGCCGAAGGTCTTGTCGGTGCGGAGGCCGCGCGTCGAGATGTACTGCATGTGGCATCTCCCTAAATCTTGATTCCTTGAAGGTCTCCGCGGCCGGTCCGCACGCTTCCGGAAGCCGAAGCGGAGGGCGGAGACGCACTTTTCACTCATCCTACTCGAATTTCCGTCCTTTTCACGCGGGGTCTCCCGCATGCCGCGCGTATTCCGACGAAAGGCGTAGATCCTTCGTCCATTCCGGCCTTCCGTCAACAAGCCGTTCTGACGGCACGATCCACCCCGAGAGGTGAGTTCAGCCTCTTCGTTAGAATGCTTTGCAGGTCTTCCTGGAAGACCACCATTCACCACGAATTCGAGAACGACCATGCCCCTTCCTCCTCTGCCTGAAGACATGGGGGCGGTGCTCGCCGACTACGGCGAACCCGCCAAACCCACGCGCCGATCCCGCGCCGCCCGTACGGCGCCCACGTCCGCGACCGCAGCGACCGCTGATGCGAAGGCCGGGGGCACGGCGCCCGAAGCCGAAACGGCCGCCGCCGCGAAGCCCGCCGCCAAGGCGAAGACGAAGCGCATGACGACCGCGGACTCGGCCCTCGTGAAGGCGCCCGCCAAGGCACCCGCCAAGACGAAGGCACCCGCGAAGAACGTTGCCCAAAAGCAGGCCGGGAAGGTTGAGGAAAAGCCCGCCGCCAAACCTGAAGAGAAACCGGACGCGAAGCCGGCTGCGAAGGCCGCGAAGCCCGCAAAGGCCGCCGAGCCCAAGACCGAGGTCAAGGTTGAGGCGAAGGCCGAAGCCAAGCCCGTCAAGAAGCCCGCCGCGAAGAAGGGCCCGATGGCGGCCGCCGACGCCGCGCAGGTACTCGCGCCGCAGAAGCTCCCTTCGACGGACCCGCAGACGCGAAGCGCCGCGGGCCGCCGGGGCCGCATCGTGACGCCCGAGGACAAGCCGAAGCTCTTCGTCTTGGACACCAACGTCCTCATGCACGATCCGCTCTCGCTCTTCCGCTTCGCCGAACACGACGTCTTCCTGCCGATGACGACTTTGGAAGAGCTCGACAACCACAAGAAGGGCCTCACCGACGTGGCGCGGAACGCCCGCACGGTCTCGCGAACGCTCGACAACCTGATTGAACTGAACGGCGGCGACATCCTGAAGGGCGTCCCCTTGAACCTCCTCGGGAACATCGAAGCGGGCGGGCGCCTCTTCTTCGAGACGACGCCGATGGCGAAGCCCCTTCCCGGGCTCCCCGGCATCAAGGGCGACAACTCGATCCTAGCCACCGTCGGAGGTGCCATGGAAGCCTTCTCCGGGCACGCGGTCGTGCTCGTGAGCAAAGACATCAACATGCGCATCAAGGCGACCACGCTGGGGATCCCCGCCGAGGACTACTTCAACGACAAGATCCTCGACGACACCGACATGGTGTACACGGGCCGCTCGGAACTCCCCGCCTCCTTCTGGGACGAGGTGAAGGGTCGGCTCGAGTGCTGGAACGACGGCGGCGCCACCTGCTACGCGTTCGAGACGGACGAGCCCTCGAAGTGGAACGTCAACGAGTGCGTCACGATCGAAGGGGACGACGCCTTCGCCGCGATCGTCACCGCGGTCGAAGGCCGAACGGTGAAGCTGCGCCTCTTGAAAGACTTCCGCTCGAAGCACAAGGTCTGGGGCATCCAGGCGCGAAACGCCGAGCAGAACATGGCCCTCAACCTCCTCATGGACCCCGAGATCGACTTCGTGACGCTCCTCGGGCAGGCCGGCACCGGGAAGACGCTCCTGACGCTCGCGGCCGCCTTGGCGCAGACGATCGACCAGCGGCGCTTCTCTGAGATCATCGTCACGCGCGCCACGGTGAGCGTGGGCGAAGACATCGGGTACCTCCCCGGCACGGAAGAAGAGAAGATGGCGCCTTGGATGGGGGCTCTGGAAGACAACCTCGAGGTCCTCCACAAGTCGGACGGCTCCGGCGACTGGGGCCGCCAGGCCGCGATGGACCTCATCCGCAACCGCATCCGCATCAAGTCGATGAGCTTCATGCGCGGGCGCACGTTCCTCCAAAAGTTCGTCATCATCGACGAAGCGCAGAACCTCTCGCCCAAGCAGATGAAGACCCTCATCACCCGCGCGGGTCCGGGGACGAAGATCGTCTGCCTCGGGAACATCGCCCAGATCGACACGCCCTACCTCACGGAAGGGAGCTCGGGCCTCACCTACGTCGTCGAGCGCTTCGCCGGGTGGCCGCACGCCGCCACGATCACGCTCACCCGAGGGGAGCGCTCGCGTCTGGCGGAATTCGCCGCGGAAGCGCTCTGAGCGCCGAGCCGCAGGATCGGCAGCCCTTCACGGAAAAGCCCGCGCAGCCTTCTCGGCCCGCGGGCTTTTTCCTTCTTTCGGCCTGAAGCGAAGCCGGACTTCCTCCTGATGTGATCACCCCGATGTGCGCACACGCTTGAATGTACTCACATGTGCGCGCCCGATCGGGATCTCCGAGACGGTCGTCAGACGTCCTTCGCCCCCGCGCAGGCCTCCCGGATACGGTCGGCGAGACCCGACAAGCGCCGGGTCGGCTCCGACACGCTTCGCGCGAGCGCCTCTTCGCTTCCGAACACCGTCACCTCGGCCTTCGTGCGGGTGATGCCGGTGTAGAGGAGCTCGCGGGTCGAGAGCGCCGAATCGGGCTTGGCGGGAAGGAGCACCGCCACGCGGGCGAACTCCGACCCCTGCGACTGGTGGATCGTCATCGCGAACGCGGTGTCGTGCTCAGGCAAAAGCGCCGAGGGGACGCGCACGCCTTCGCCCTCCGCCCGTCCGAAGTACGTCACGAACCGCGGCGGCGCGTCGGGGTCGGCGACGCCGTTCGTCCCCAAAGGAAGTTCGATCCCCACGTCCCCGTTGAAGACCCCGAGGACGTCGTCGTTCTTCCTCACGATCACGGCGCGGCCCGCATAGTGCGTGAGCGGGAAGCGCTCGTCCAACGCGCCCTTTTGGCGCAGGAGCGCCGTCACGCGCCCCTCCGCCCAGCGGTTCAAGGCGGCGACGCTCGATTCGCCCTCGCGCTGTGCGGCGAGCGGCCGAAAGCTCTCCAGAGCGCGCCAAAGGGCGCCAACGAGCTTCTCTTCCTCCGCGGCGAGCTTCCCGTCCGCGTAGGTCCCGCGGGATTTGCGCACCGCGGTGCGGTGCTTCTGCCAGAAGTCCGTGCAGTCGGCGAGCGCTTCAAGGTAGGGCTCCATCGAGGCGTCCAACCACATGCGCACGCTCTCCGACAATCCCGTCTGCGGGTCCGGCGCGTCGTCGTGCCAGGCGACCTGGTAGCGCCGGGCGCTCGTGGGGGCCTCCGTTCCGAAGAGCGACCGGATGAGGCCGGGGGCGTCGGCTTCAGTTGAGGTGAGGAGCGTCTTCACGGCGGACACCGCCGCGTCGCCCTCGATCCCCATTTGGTTCACGACCGAAGCCAACGCCCACACGATCGAGCCCCGCTCGAAGCGGCGGCTTTCCTTCAAGACCGCGGTGTTGGCGGCCAAGGCGCCCTCTTCTTCCGTCAAGTCCGCGAAGACCGAGCCCGGCCCCACGGCGGCCAGCTGGTGCTTGTCGCCCAAAAGAATCAGACGGGTCTCGGGCGAGAGCGCGGAGAGGAGCCGCGCCGCCAGGTGAATGTCGATCATCGAGGCTTCGTCGACCACCAAGAGGTCCAACGCCATCGGGTTCCCCGGCCCCGGCATCTCGCCCGTGGGCGTGCGGGTGACGAGCCACTTGTGGATCGTCTTCGCCTCCATCGTCGCGGGCGACGTGCCGGCGTCCAGCGCACGCATGGCGGTGAGGAGCGCCGCCAAAGGCTGGCGCGAAAGGCTCTCCCGGATCGACTGCAGCATGCGGCTCGCGGCCTTCCCCGTCGGGGCCGCCAGGCCGATCCGGAGGTCGGGCTTCATGGCGAGCAAGCCTTCGAGCATCATCACGACGCTCGTCGTCTTCCCGGTCCCCGGGCCGCCGCTCACGATGAGAAGGCGCTGCTCCAGCGCCCCGCGCACGGCCGCGGACTGGGCTTCGTCGGTGCCGAGCGCCTCACACATCTTCCCGACCAACGTCAGGGCTTCGGGCGTGGGCGCGGCCTCGCCCGTGAGGCTCTTCGCACGCGCGGCGAGGCTTTCGGCCAAACGCCGCTCTTCGTCGAAGAAGCGCGCGGCGTAGAGGCGCCCGGCGGCGTCCAACGCCCAAGGCGCGGGGCTCCCCGGGTCGCCGATGAGGCCGAGCTCACGAAGGATGCCGAGGCCCTTGGCGGCCTGCGGTTCTCGCGCCTCGACGTACGCCCACGGGATGCAGACGCTCCCCTGGGTGTCGGGGTCGGACGTGACCGCCGCGACGGCGCGGATCGTCCTTTGGGCGGCCTCCGCGTCGGCCGGGATGAGGGTGCCCTTGAGTTCGGCGTCGCGGCATGCCGCGCGCAGGAGCCCCGAGAGGAGCGCGAACGAGGCGGGGTTTTGGATTTCGGTCGTCATCAGAGAGTCTCCTCGCTCGGGCGCTCACGCGCCAGTTCTTCTTCGGCGGCGCAGACGTCCGCTTCGTTCCAGCCCGCTTGGAGCAGCTTGTCGAGCGTCCTCACGACGGCGGGCGGCACCCGGTCGACGATGACGCCGGTGCGGCGTCCCTCAACCAAAGGCGTGTCGTCCAGCCCGCGGATGAAGACGTACGCGGCGCCGGCGATCATCTCCTCGCGAAAGGCGTCACCCAGACGCGCTGCGAGGAAGCGCCGGAGCGCGACGAGGTAGAGCAGGTACTGGAGCCGGTAGTGGTGTTCGCGAAGCGCGATCGCGAGCGCCCGTTGGTCATAGTCGGCGGCGTTGGGACCCAGCGCGTTGCTCTTCCAGTCGAGCACCCAAAAGCGTCCGTCGGGCGCACGCACGGCCAAGTCGATCGAGCCCGTGAGGAACCCGGCCAAAGTTCGGGGTTCAATGCCGTCGACCGCATAGTCGCGGCCGCAGGCGGCGCCCAGGCGCTGTAGCGCCCGCGCCAAGTCGTCCGCGCTCACCGACGGGTGGATGGTGAGGAGAAAGTCCATTTCCGCCGCGCGGTCGCCTTCGGGGATGTCGGCGAGCCGCAGCCCCGGGAGGAGTTCCGTCGAGAGGACGGACTTCAGCATCCCGGCGCCGGCGAGTTCGTTCAGGCGCGCCGCATCGCCGCGCTCGGGGAGCGTCACGTCGAAGATTTCCCGGCAGAGCGCGATGCGGGCCTCCTGAGCCGCATCGCCCTCGCCCGCCATCAGCGCGTAGTCCGCACGCTCCATCACGCGGTGAAGCGCGTCCCCGTAGCGGGGACCGCGCCCGAAGGTGAGGATCGTCCCGTCGGGCGGGTTGGACGCCGGCCGGGGCTTTGACGGGAGGTCCCCGTCTTCGATCGTGCGCGCCAACGCCGTGTAGGAGCTCGTCGCCCAGCGGGCGCGCACGTCCGCGGCCGGGTCGACCGAGAGCGTGAGCGTATCGGGCGAGGCTTCGAGCGGGCTCGCCGGCACGTGGGCCTCGTCCATCAGGTTCTTCACCCGCACGCCCGGAATCGAGGCGAGGCGCCTGTCGATGTCCGTGCGCTCCTTCTCGGTCCAATTCCCGGGGAGCTCACCCAAAAGCGCCAGATGGTAGACGTTCGAGGCCGTGGTGCTGATCCACTCATCCGGATTCTTCGCGCTCTTGCGGGACTGCGGGATGAGAAGAACGAGCTTCGACGAGGCGCGCGTCATCGCGACGTAGGCCAAGCGCACGAGCTCTTCACGCTCCTCCTGCTTGAGGGCCTCATCGGTCGAAACCGCCCCGGCGTGGATGTCGAGCACCGTACGGCCGCCGCGGCGCACGCGCCAGACCGCGCACTTGCTCTTCGAACTCGGGGTCATCCCCTCGCCTTGCGGAAGGTAAACGATCGGGTACTCGAGCCCCTTGCTGGAGTGAATGGTGATGACGGAGACGACGTTGTCTTCGCTCTCCAAGCGCAGCGTCCGCTCGTCACCCCCGGAGCGCCCGCGCGCCGCTTCGAACCAGGCGCAGAGCGACGAGGGCGTCCGGTGCGTGCGCGACGCCGCGTGGATCAATTCGGTCAGGTGGTCGTAGTTCGTGAGGGTGCGCTCGCCCAGGGCCGTCGGGAGAATCCGGCGCACGGTGTCGCGTGCGCGCATGATCTCGCGGATCACGGCCGCGGCGCCGCCGCGGGGCCAGAGCTTCAGCGCGTCTTCGAGGAGCGTGCGCGCCTCGACGCGGCGGGCTTCGTCCGCGGCGTCGATGGTGGAGAGCGTCTCGCCGAAAATCCGGGTCGCACGCGCGCCGTTCACGTCGTTCACGTTGTCGGGGCGCCGGAGCGCCCGCAGGAGCATCTCCATCTCCAGCGCTTCGGGCGTATCCATCACGTCGTCGACCTGCTTGATGCGGCTTCGCACGCCCAAGCGCGTCAGCGCCTCCATCGTCTCGAGGGCGGCGTCGCGCTTCCTCACGAGGATCGCGACGTCGCGTGCTTCGACGGGGCGCATGCGCACGGTGCGGCCGTTCACCTCCACGTCGCGCGTTCCCGGCACTTCGGGCTTTTCGGTCGCCGGGACGAAGACCTTCCCTTCGCGGGCGTCGGTGAGAAGCCGCGCGATGTGGCGCGCGACCGCTTCGCCGCCGTCGTTCTTCCGGTCCGCGGCGACGCCGTAGGGGACGGGCGAATTCCAAACCTCGAAGGGGTCTTCTTCGAAGGCGACGCCCGCGTCGGTGAAGCGCACCAACCCCGGGCGCTTCGAGCCCGCGTCGACGGGCGCGTAGGCGAGCTCCCGGCGCAGGAACGCGCCCTCGCCCGTCACTGTTCCGAAGAAGCCGTTCACGGCCTCGACGAGCCCCTTCGACGAGCGGAAGTTGCGCCCCAAGCGGCGGCGCCCGCCGATTTGGTCGATGAGGTCGCGGGCTTCCAAGTAGGTGTTCAAGTCCGCGCCGCGGAAGTGGTAGATCGCCTGCTTCGGGTCCCCCACGAAGAAGAGCGCGCGCTCGGACTTCTCACGCTCCGAGAGCCCCTCGATGAAGAGTCGGCGCATGATATCGAACTGCACCGGGTCGGTGTCTTGAAATTCGTCGATGAGGACCCCGGTGAAGGCGCGCCGGAGCGACCGCGCGAAGGGACCCGGGCGACCGTCGGGACTCTCTTCCTTCAACGTGCGCCAGAGGTCGGTGAGCAGATCGTCGAAACTGAAGATCCGGCGCTTGTGCTTTGCCTCGCGCACGGCTTCGGGCGCCCGGTCGATGAATTCGAAGATCGTTTTGCGCAGTTTCGGGTCAAGTTCCTTGTCGGGGATTTCGCGCGGGACGAGCGCGGCGGGAAGCCGCACGCAGTTTTCCAGAATCTCCGTCCAGGGGAGCGCCGCCAGCGCCTTGCGGCCGTCCTCGTCGGGTTCGGCGTCGAGCTTTCGGCGAAGGAAGTCTTCGACGACCTCACGCATCACGTCCGCGATCGCGTCGTCGTCCCCCTTTTCAAACCCGAAGGGCGCCCCCGCGCTGAAGGCGCGGTTCGAGAGCATCTTCTGGCAGAAGGCGTGAATCGTGTGGATCGCGGCGTCGTCGAAGCGCGTGAGGGACGCGCGGATGCGCCGCAGCGCCTCCTCATCCGACAAACCCCACGCGCGCCAGAGCGCGATCTGCTCGGTGACGATCGGCTCGACCGCGGGTTCGAGCGTGAGCGAGGCGGGGTCCGCCGGACCGCCCTCGTCCGCCGCCCGGCGGATGAGGGCTTCAAGCGCGCGGTACGCGTCCGTCATGTGTTCGCGGATGCGCATGGCGAGTTCCGCCGTCGCGTCCTTCGTGAACGTGACGACGAGAAGTTGGTCGATCCGCATGTTGCGCTCGACGACGAGGCGCAGCACCAGGTGCTTGATCGAATAGGTCTTCCCCGTCCCGGCCGAGGCTTCAAGGAGCGTCGGCGTGCAAAGCGACGCCGTCTTCACGTCGAAGTTGTCGGGATCGACATCGGGCGAGGCGGGCTCGACGCGCACGCCTTCGGCCTGCGCTTCCAACGCGGCATCGCTCGCCGGTTCTCGGGCGGGCTTTGCCGGGACGAAGGCGTGAACCGCCGCCGACCGGGTAGAAGCACGGGCGCGCGCAGGCTTGGAGGCCGGTTCAGGGGTCTCTTCAGGGGTCTCTTCAGGGGCGGGGGCGGGGGCGGGCTGCGCCGCGGTCTCCGCACCGAAATCCTCCGCGGGCACGTCCCCGAACGCCGGGAAGGCTTCCGGGAAGTCGTCCAACCCGAAGGCGGCGTCATCGGGCGCGCCGATCGGCCCCAAGTCGTCCTCAGGGAAGCCGAGGGCGTCCATGTCCGCTTCCGCAGAGAGCGACGCCCAGTCGGCGTCCTGCGGCAGAAGATTCACGTCCAGATCGGTCGGGTCCACCACGGCGGTCTTGTTCTTCTTCGTCGTCATCTCAGTTCTCCCCCTCGGCCGTCTCTTCTTCGTCCTCGACGGCTTCGCCCAAGAGCTTCGCCGTGATCCGGCGCCACGCATGCGCCGCGGCCTTCGGGTTCTGGTCGGGGTTCTTCAAAAGGCTCCCCAGGAATTCAATCCACGCCTGCCGCAGATCGACGCCGCGCCGAAGGTCCGCATTCCCCGTCCAGAGGATCCGGTCCATGTCGTTCTTCCTCACGTCGGAGACGCCCGCCCCGTCCGTCATGAAGGCCGCGCTCCCCAACGCGCGGAGCACCACGTCGGTCACGCCCGTGAGGAGTTCGACCGCGCCGTCGGGCGCCGCCCAAGTGAAGGTGACCGTCCCGGTCTCCACCGCACTCTTCACCTTCTTGGGGCCCACCAGCACCGTCTCCAACGGTTCGCCCGCCGCGACCGCCGCGGCGTGCCGGAGCACCTCGTAGGCCGGGCGCTTCCCCGCCTCGTCGATGCGGCTCGGCGTGGCGACGACGCGGCGCCTCTGCGCGTGTTCGGGGTGCGTCATGATGCCCGAGAGGTTGACGAGGAGCGCGACGGGGAGTTCCCCGCGTTCGGGGTCCCGCCACGAGAGCCCCGGAAGGGTCACGTACGCCGTACGGGGGTCGGTTTCGGTCCAGCCCTCCTTCTGCGCCGCCGCCAGATGGGCGATTTTCTCCGCGGTCCCGAAATACTCTTCCCAAGCCCATTCGCGCACGCCCACCAGCCCGAAGCGCGGGTCGGCGCTCCAACGGGCCTTGACGGCGTCAGGGCTTTCGCCCCGCACCAACGCCTCCAACGCTTCGTTGCCGTAGCCCCAGACGGCGAGAGACGACGTGTCGGGGAGCATCCCGTCCGTCCTGTTCCCGTCCTCCGCCTCGGGGACCTTGACGCCCCAGCACTTGAGCACGGTCTTCGAGGGCTTCCTCCAGTAGTTGACGACGACTTCGAGCGGCACGACCGCCGTGAGCCGCCCGTCGACCTCAGCGGGAATCACCCACCCGGCCGACGCCGGCACGCCCGCGTCCGCAAAGATCGCCGACGGGGCGCGGTAGCCCGCGGCTTCGGCCTTCCGGACGGCTTCGAGAGCCGTCGCGTCGGTCGCGCGCCAAGGGGCGGCCGCGGCGAAATTCGCTTTGGACGTGGCCGTCAAGGGGATCCGTTGCGTGAGCTGCGCCGCCCCGCGCTCGCGGGTGTCGGCGTCGGGCGCCATGCCGAGGATCCAGCTCCGGAGCTCCTCCGCGACGATCGAAGGCTTCTTCGCGGCCGATCCGGACCCCGTCCCCGCGACGTACGAGACCGCGAAGACTTCGCGCGCGGCGAGGAGAAGGTCCAGGAACACGTTGCGGTTGTCCTGACGGCTGTCGCGGTCGCCCCGGCGGGGAGCCGAAGCCATCAGGTCGAATTCTTCGCGTTTGGTCGACCCGGGGAACGCACAGTCTTCCGACAACCCCACGACGACCACCACCTTGTAGGGGATGCCGCGCATGACGTTCATGCCGGTGATCGTGACGGCGTTCCCGGGCTTCCCGCCCGGGCTCCCCGACCCCAGCTGTTCGTTCAGGGCCGTCATGAAGAGTTCGAACGACACGTGGTCGGCGTTTTCTGCGCCGTCCCCGCCCGTCCTCAGCGTCGCGCGCTCAATGTCCGCGGCAAGCGCCTCGGTGGTCGCACGGACGTCCGCCCACGCGTCCGCGGGTTCGAAGAACGTTTCGATCGCGTCCTCGACCCAGCGGCGCCAGTGCGCGGGGGGCGCCATCAGCGACGCGCCCGCGTCGTCGCGGGTGCGCAGACGGAAGTCTTCGAGCGCGGCGCCAAGACGCGCGAGGCGCTCCAGGAGCCCCGCCTCGTCCGCCGTGCCGTGGAAGGACGAACGGCGGCCGTCGACCGGCACCATCCCCTTCCAGACGGCCTTGTCGCCTTCGGGACGCATGAGCCCCAGCGCGAGGCGCTCCAACGCCCGCTCCAGCGTCATGTCGGTCGCGGCCGCGGTCGCGAAGGTCTCCCCGTCGGTCGACATCAGGTGCGCGTCGGAGAGCCCGTAGCGGCACCCGGCGTCCCGGAGCCACGCGGAGACGGTGGAGAGCGATTCGGCGTCCAGTGCCCAGCGCTCCGCCACGGGCGGCAGCGACCACCACCCCTCCAATTCGTCCATCTTCGCGCGGCCGGTCATGAGCGCCGCGAGCCCGCGGATGGCTTCCGCGGGAGAGGCTTCCGAGACGCGCGGCGCGCCCGCGATCTTCCAGGCGATGCGCCGTCCTTCGGGGAGACTCCCGAAGACCTGCTCGACCAAAGGCGCGGCCGCCGCGACGTCGGGCGTCACGACCAAAACGTCGTCGGGCGCCAAACCCGGCATCGTGCGGAAGAGGTGGTGGAGCCACTCGGCCAAGGACTCCCACTCGCGCGTGGCGGAGGGCGCCGCGAAGAACTGGACCGAACGGTCGTCGGGCGCGAGCCAGAGGCCCGCTTCGTCGGCTTCGGCGCGCTCGGGCTCGAGCGTCAGGATCGAATCCTGGATGCGGTGAAGGAGCGTCGGGCGGTTGGTTTCGAGGTAGTAGCTCTGCATCTCGGCCTCGGTGCCGACCTCGACCTCCTGCGGGCGCATGCGCGCGATCGCGGCCATCTCGCGGAAGACGTCGTTCCTCACGACGGGCGCCATCGGGGCGCGGCGGTCGAGCTGAACCGGATCCAACGCGTCGCTCTCGAGCTTGAGCGTCCGGAGCGCCTCCTCGGTGTCGTCGTCGGACTTCGACTCCGCCGTGAAGCGCCAGAGGCGGTCGATGTTGGCGCGCACGCTCCGCGCGTTGTCGGCGAGGATCGGGTGCCCGGATTCGCGGTGCGCGTCAACGCCCTCAGGAGCCGCTTCGATCAAACGCCTCGGGAGCAGGTCGAACCAGTATTCGGACGAGGGGTTCAGGAGATAGAACCAGATGTCGCGGCCCGAGTGCGCGTAGGCGCGCAGAAGCGGGAGCATCAAGGGCGGCACGACAAACGGCGTGAAGACGTGCAGCGCGTCGGGCAAGGCGACGACGCGGCCTTCGTCCAACTTCACGCGCTTCTCGCCGCCCGCGCGCGCGAGCTTGACGAGCGTCTCGGGGAAGTTCTCCAGGTACTGCCTCCCCTGCCAGTCTTCCGTTTCGCAAAGCCGCCGCCAAAGATCGCGCTCCCACACGTAGTCGGGGTGGGACGCCAACGCATGGTGCTCGATCCCTTCGTCCTCACCCCGCATCCAGGCGAGAAGCCAGTCCGTACGGTAGGAGGCGTACGTGACGAAAAGCGCCGAAATCCGGCGGGAGAGTTCGAAGACCTCGCGTTCGCTCTTACCCTCCAGGTACGCCTTCAGGCGCTCATGCCCGGGCACCTCGCGAAAGCTCCCCGGTCCCGTCGCCGCGAGGATCCCGCGGATCATCCAGTCCGCCTCGTTCCCGCCGATGTTGGCGAGAGGCTCGCGCGAGAAGAACCCCATCCAGGCGGAGAGCGTCGTGAAGTCGTACCCGGCGCAGACGCCCGCGTCCCGCGCGAGGCTCTTCTTCAGGTCCTCGGCGACGGCGGACGACGGCACGACCACGGGTCGGCGCTCGAAGACGGCGCCCCCGCGGCCCGCATCGTTTTCCATGCCGAGGTTGTGCAGAAGCACGGCGCGGAGCGCTTCGTAGACGTTGCTGTAGACGGTGTGGATCATGGCGGCGCAGAAGGAATCGAGTGGTCCGGAAGCGGTCCGGAAAAGTCGTTCCCACAAGTCTAGCGGGGCGGCGCGGGACGCGTTCGGGGTCCCCTGCGGACCCGGAGCGGACACCGCGGCGGGCGCCTCCCGGCGCCGCGCCCCGACGCAAAACGGGGGCGCCGCTTGAGGCACCCCCGTCGGGAAAAGTACGGTTTGAGGCGGGCATCCTCAGATGAGGTACGCCCCTATCAGGATCCCCGTCATCGTGAAGGCGAGCGCGATCTTGACCGCGGTCCCCGCCACCATGCCGATCCAGGTGGCCACGCCCACGCGGCCCGCGTGGATGAGGTTCCTCTTCGCCCAGAATTCGCCGATCGCGGCACCCACGAGCGGCATGAAGAGAAGGCCGAAAAGTCCCATGAACATCCCGGCGACGGTGCCGACGACGCTCCCGATCAGCCCAGCCTTCGAGGCCCCCGCGCGCTGCGCGCCCGCGGTCTGCGCTACCGTGTCGACGACCACCCCGATCACGGCGAGGACGACCAAAAGCGCGACCACCCAGCCGCTCACTTCAACGTAGTCGCCGTTCCAGGCGATGAGCCACCCGGCGACCGCGATCATGGGCAGCCCCGGGATCGCCGGGACGATCGTCCCGGCGAAGCCCGCCGCGATGAGGATGATCGCCGACGTCCAGACGACGAGCGACATCCAGTCGATGTTCGAGAGCCATTCCATGTGAGTGGTGTCCTCCGTGTTGGTGGCAGAGACGTCTCGGGCGCCGTTATTCGGCGTCGCCCCAATAGCCTTCGTCGGCGTAGGGCTCAAAGCGCGTGTTCCCGCCGAGGAACGTCATGCGCAGCGTCCCGATCGGGCCGTTACGCTGCTTGGCGATGATCACTTCCGCGAGGTTCTTTTCCGGCGTTTCCGGGTTGTAGACCACGTCGCGGTAGATGAACATGATGATGTCCGCGTCCTGTTCGATGGCGCCCGATTCGCGAAGGTCGGACATCATCGGGCGGCGGTTCGTACGGGAGTCGACCGAGCGGTTCAGCTGCGAGAGACAGATGATCGGCACCTGGAGTTCTCGCGCCAAGGACTTGAGCCCGCGGGAGATTTCCGAGAGTTCCTGCGAGCGGTTGTCGGAGTTGCTGCGCCCCGAGCCCTGCATGAGCTGAATGTAGTCGACCACGACGAGCCCCAAGGGCCCCACTTGGTTCACGAGACGGCGCGTGCGGCTCGCGAGTTCATTGATCGTGAGCGCAGGGGTCTCTTCGATGTAGATCGGCTTGTTCTCGAGCTTGTGCATCGCCGCGGTGAAGCGGTCCCAGTCTTCGTCGTCGAGCATCCCCTTGCGGAGCTTCTGCGCGTCGATCTTCCCCACCGCCGAGATGAGACGCTGGGTCAGCTGGTCCGCACCCATTTCCATCGAGAAGACGGCGACGGGGAGCTCCAGATGGATCCCGACGTGCTCGGCGATGTTGAGCGCCAACGAGGTCTTCCCCATCGAGGGACGGCCCGCGAGGATGATGAGGTCGCCACGCTGCAGGCCCGCCGTCACGTTGTCGAGGTTCTTGTACCCTGTGGAGACGCCGGTGATTTCGGACGAATTCCGGTTGTTGTAGAGGTCGATGATGCGCTCGGACACCTCACGCACCAGGGTCGACATCCCCTGAAAGCCCTTGTTGCCGCGGCCGTTCTGCTCGTTGATGGCGAGGACGTCGCGCTCGGCTTCGTTCAGGATGTCGCGGGTCTCCCGGCCTTCCGGAGAGAGTGCGGTCGTGACGATCTTGTCACCCACCGTGATGAGCTGGCGCAGAACCGCCTTGTCGTGAACGATCTCCGCGTAGCGGCGGATGTTCGCCGCGGAAGGCGTGTTGTTGACGAGTTCGGACAAGTAGGAGAAGCCGCCCGCCTCGTTTTCGAGGCCGGCGTTACGCAGGCTCTCCAGCACCGTCACGATGTCCGCGGGCTGACCCCGCTGGATCATCTTCGCGATGTGCTCGTAGATCAGGCGGTGATCGCGTCGGATGAAGTCGTCCGGGCCGATCGCGTCGACGACGCTGTCGAACGCCGAGTTGTCGACCATGAGCCCGCCCAGGATGGCCTGTTCGCTCGTGATGCTCTGAGGCGGTCGGCGCAGATCGGCGGAAAGATCTTCGGTCATGAGGGCGTTCCCGGTTGAGGTTGGACGGCACCGGAGTGTGCCGGACGGAGGTGTGAGGAGCACATTTTAGACGGTCCGGATGGGCCGGGGCACGGCCTGACGCACATGCTTGCAGACGCAAAACGGCCCCCGAGTTTCCCCAGGGGCCGTCTTGTCGGATTCGATTCGGAAAGCGCGGATTAGGCTTCCGGAACGACCTTGACCGTCACGTCGGCGGTGATGTCGGTCATGAGACCGATCGTGATCACGTAGTCGCCGATAGCCTTGATGGCGCCGAGCGGGGTGCGGACCTGGGACTTCTTGATTTCGAAGCCGAGGGCGTCGACCGCTTCAGCGATGTCGGCGTTGGTGACGGAGCCGAAGAGACGGCCGTCGACGCCGCACTTCGACGAGATGGTGATTTCAGCGCCGTTCAGCTTGGCGGCAACCGCTTCGGCGGCGGCGACGCGTTCGGCCTGGGCCTTTTCGAGCTCGGCGCGGCGAGCTTCGAATTCGGCGATGGCGGCCTTCGTGGCGCGCTTGGCACGGCCGGTCGGGATGAGGAAGTTGCGGCCGTAGCCGTCCTTCACCTTGACGATGTCGCCGAGGTCGCCGAGATGGGTGATCTTTTCGAGCAGGATGACTTGCATTTCAGTTGCTCCTCAGCGATTACTGGTTGTCCGTGTAGGGGAGGAGGGCGAGGAAGCGGGCGCGCTTGATCGCGGTGTCGAGCTGACGCTGGTAGTGCGCCTTCGTACCCGTCAGACGAGCCGGCATGATCTTGCCGTTTTCCTGGATGAAGTC
>ENA-UPWN01000158-UPWN01000158.1-human-gut-metagenome-genome-assembly--contig:-NODE-158-length-36485-cov-7.984042_pt1 | contig 36485 bp, 45 predicted proteins | sample MGYA00250050_ERZ773377 | MGnify/ENA primary metagenome ERZ773377 (study PRJEB29103, sample SAMN06112008) | human gut metagenome | biome: human gut; feature: ankylosing spondylitis patient; material...
TTGTTTTTTATAGCTACCTGATTTTTTTGTTGTATTTTTACAGCATTAATATCTGATATAAATCCATTATGAAACACGACCAATCAGCTTTCGTCCCAATAAGGATTCGCCCAAACGACGAAGTTCGGTTCTTTTCCCGGCAGATTCTTCTGTGAGATACGCATCTAAATAGCGAAGGAATCCTTTGATCTGTTGCTCTCCCTGTTCCATCTGAAGCGTTGCAACATCCAGATACTGCTCTACTGGTGATAAACCATATGTCTGACATACCTCATGTAGCTGTTGTTGTGACATATGCAATAAACGATGATTCACATACAAACTCCGAATCGCTCGCTGGTTTTGTAAGTCAAAATACTGATCCATTTCTTGTGTTTCTCTATCTGTCATACACTGTTTACTCCTTTTGTTCTTGCCCTTATTATATCACAGGATATACGGTCTCACAATGGGCTATCTCCTCTGCGAATTCCCTTTCTTTTTTTGCCCGCGAAAAATGGGTCAAACACCGAATTTCCCTTATGCTCTTCCACTCTCCCCAAAACACCCGCAAACCCCGTATTTCCGCCACTTTTCATCCGCCCATATCCCAAAACACCCACAAATCACACACCGACCTTTTCTGCGAGCCGTCTGTTCCATAGAACAGGTGGCGAGCCGGAAAATCATCCATGGCAGCAAGTCCGATGGGCACCCACGGAACACCCAAATTTCCCCCAAAAACCGACCCCAAATTCACCCAAATTGGTCTGCGAGCCGTCTGTTCGGCAGAACAGGTGGCGAGCAAAAAGGTACACATAAGCACCACAAATATATCCCTCTAATAGCATACCCAAATAGGAACCTCTTTTATCCCTCTCAAATAGACCTCCCATATATCCATCTAACATAGGATGCACAATCCGATTACAACACACAGAGAACAGTACCCATAAACACCCCACATAAGTAACCCGAATATCCACCCTATAAGATACCCACATATCCACCCTTATACGCAACCCAAATAGCTCCCATACATAACAGGTAATTCTCAAATTTGCGTGCAAAAACCGATCCGCACGATAAAATCAACGCACCCACATACACTACACGTATTCATCACCCATATAACATACCCTATCACATACCCACATAAACCACCCTTATAATATGCCCTCATAACTGTCATACATAGCACACCAAATAGATGAAACAAGTAATTCCAACAACCGCATCGAAATGCAACTGACTCTCTATAAGTCACCCATGTAAACCACCCAAATATATACCTCAATAGAACACCCTTATAACATACCCGCATAATCATCTCATATAACATACCAAATAGAGGAATCCAGTAATCCCAACAACCGCATCGAACGATACCCAACACGCTGTAAGTCACCCCTATAAACCACCCAAATAAGATACCCAAATAAACATCTCAATAGCGCACCCAAATACATACCGCAAATATGTCCCCTTTCGACCAACATGCCAATCGTACAACCAGAAAGGAAGTATCCATGAGATACAACGATAAATCACCCAAATAAGACACCCAAATTGATACCGCTATACCTCTCCAGTATGTGTGACCATAGCTTCCGCGAGCCGTCCAGCCAGTCGGATGGGTGGCGAGCGAAGGCAGCAGGCTCTTGCTGTGTCTTTTGAGGTATGCTATGCTAAAAGAAATCAAAGAAAGAAGGGACTACCTATGGCATATGAAGTGAAAAACTTATTAAACAATGATGACATTGAGCAGTTGGATCAGAATGGGTGTATGCGCGTCATTCAATACAAGCGGGATTTATCCATTCTCCCATGGACGGCTGAGATGGCATATTATGCATCACAGATGGGCTGTCATAAACGACAGATTCTCTGTCAGTTAAATCAGCGTCCGGGTGTCATCGTACAAAATGGAATGATGCAGTGGATGCTTGGAGAGATTACCGTCGCAACCGATGTGAAAGGTGTTGGCGATCTGGCACATAAGTTCTTAAAAGGAGCGGTCACCAATGAATCGCCGATCAAACCAAGATACACCGGAAAAGGACTCTTTATGCTGGAACCAACCTATAAGCATATCCTGTTGTTAAATGTAGCGGACTGGGGCGGTGCCGTCACCTTAGATGACGGAATGTTCCTTGCAGCCGAGGATACATTACGGATCACCACACAGAGACGATCGAATATATCCTCTGCCATGTTTGGAAACATGGGTCTTTGGAATACCATGGTACAGGGGAATGGAATTCTGGCAGTAGAATGTGATTGTCCGAAAGAGGAACTGGTTGAAATCAATCTCCAAAATGATACCTTGAAGGTCGACGGCAACTTTGTCGTTGCATGGTCTTCCTCCTTACAGTTCACAACCGAACGTTCCACCAAAACATTGATTGGAAGTGCCGTATCCGGGGAAGGTCTTGTGAATGTGTTCCGGGGAACCGGAAAACTGTGGATGATGCCGGTTACGGGAACGTCTACCGAAGATCGAGCAGCCGCATTCGCTGCCCATGTAACCAACAACTAAAAAACCAGCAAAAAAAGACTGTCGAGGAAAGGTTCCCCAGACAGTTACCACAAAAAACCAGCAAAAAAAAAGACTGTCAAGGGAATCGTCCCCAGACAGTCTTTTTTTGACGAAAACCGACTGACTCACGATAAACCAATCGGTCTATCATTACTTTTTTTCCTCTAGTTCATAATATTTTTCCAAGTAATTTTTGCATTTCAAAAATTTTTTAACCACATTGCCCTAACCCGGATGAACCGGCTGTCATACGTATAAGCCTTGGTTAGTCTTTCACGGTAATCAATGTTTCCAGTAAATGCGGGGATAACTCCCAACAGTCACAGGACATGGATAAATCCTTGATTTCCAGTTGGTTTGGCATCTGGAACATGGTGCTGAGTGTGTCCTGTTTCTTTTTGCTATGACAATAAATACCCTGACAATGCTTACAGTTGCGGCACATCTTTTTAATTGCCGGTTTCTGTTGTTTCAGTTGACCGAATGCACAGGTACAGCCTGAATCAACTGTCCGACTTTGAACCGCGCCTCGTGCATGTCCCATATAGTCGAAGCCATCATCCATAATATGAATGACCTCTCGTGTCTTGCCACAAAACGGACAAATAACCGTGCTTGTTGTTCTACTCTCCAATCGATTTCCCCTTCTTTCTCCTACTCTTTACTCCCATGTGTTTAATCGTTCTTCGTTTGCCTGTAAAAATAAAAGGATCCATGCCAGACTGATTCCTGCGACAGCAATCCCAAGTCCATAGAGACCCTGTTCCACAAATCCACAACCGGCAAATACCCCATAACAAGCCAAACCGGTAAGTACACCTAAGATTTTATTTTTCCAATTTCTTCTCATTCTCTCATTCCTCACATTCTCTGTGTTTTATCCTTCGTAGTTTCCGTTACGACATCTCATTCTTAGCTAATAGGCCCATGGCATTGGACGAAATAGAAAGCCGAGCAAATAAAGCAGGACGATTCCCAAAGAAGCAATGAGACATATCCAGCCAATGGCCTGTACAAATCGCGGACCATCCATACATTTGACGCCTACCCAGCCACCAATACCGAAGACCAGTAACACGATCCAAGAATTGAGATGCAAATAGCCAATAAAAAATAAAATTCGTTGCATCATTTTTTGTTCCTCCTTTTTTCGATAATTCTAATATAATGTCTAGGTACATCATTCGTCAACGTTACCCGACAACCGCACGCTGACGAAGACGTTCCAGACAACGTCCAAATGCTTCCCTGCGGTTTGCATGTACCGATGTATGTGTGAGCTTCCCGGTTTCTCCGGTCCAATACACCATATAATTGCCCTTTTTGGTGCGGCTGATCCCAACGGTTCCCGGCGTACGATCTGCTTCTGCCTGATCAACCATTTCCCCTAACTGCTCCTCTGCTGCAACTGCCAATAATGTTTTCTTTGTAATTCTTGTAATCATACTCGTTTCCTCCTGTTTCTTTCTGGAAAAGACCACTGGACAGTGCAGCCACAAGTCGAACCTCCAAGTGACACCCACCATCTGCTTATGGTCTTTTCCGATGTTTTCTCTCGTGTTTTTCACACCACTTCTGAATCGCTTCTAACTGAGAAGCATCCTCCAGTTCCTGTTCATAAGTAGTCTTTTCTCTTTGGTCTGCTCCATAGACCAATCCCCATACCAAACCGATACAGAGACCTCCAATCAATAGACTGATTCCAAGTCCCATCCTATCACTCCTATATTCCAGAACAGAGAATATGATACTTTGTATGTGCAGTCGTAATTTGAAAGCCACCATAATTCGTCCATGATTGCACCTTTGATGTGGATACGGCCTGTCCATTTAGAAGTAATAACACAACCGGACATCCACACACAATATCCTCTGGTTTTCCAACGATATAGCCTTCTGTTGTCTTTCGTAATAAGGCAACGGCTGTCACTTCTCTTCGAATCATATGCTCCATTCTCCTTTTCTTGTTATTTTCAAAAATAAAAGGGGGTTTGGGGGTGTCTTGCACCCCCAAGAAAAACCCAGACGGGTAGCCGTCTGGGTCCTATTCATCTCCAATTTTCCCCGCCAATTCATCATTGTTGTATTTCCGATTTGTGCGAAATTTTCCTATTATTTTCTTGGCAATCCAGCCTTAAGATCCTTTATTGCTCGTTCAGGCTCTTCCCTCAAATAATCATCCAATACATCCAAGATATCTTCCTTTTTCACCAGTTCCAATGTATATGGTTCCAGTGAGATGGAAAACACCCGCAGCAGGAGTCGTTCTCGGATTTCTTGTAATACCTGCTGTGTAAGATTCGTCTGCATGTAATAATCCCCTATTCTTTTGTTGTTTATTCTGTCATCCTTGTTCCATCTGGACCGTATAATACGCCCATGATTTCTGTACAGCCACGGCCAACTACTGCAATGGCATGCAATAACAGATCTCGGTCCTCCATAGACCAATCCGGATGCAAGTCCCAATAATAACGAACCTGTGTGTCTAACAGGGCTGGATCTTTTTCCAGTAATTCGCATAAATAAATGCGAACCTCTTCGTCCGTCATGGGTGTTCCCTGCAAATCCTTTTTCCATTCCATCTCTCGCAACGCTTCTCCCAACTGAAAACAAAGCGTTTCCATATCAATGACTGGCATAAAAATCTGACGCATCGATTGTATCCTCCTATGTATCTTTTTTCTTATTCTGCGGGTAATTCCATCCATGTCAGTGTCTGTGCCATGGTCTGGATCTGTTCCATATCGGCTACCTGATAAAAATAATCGGATGTATCTTTCTTTTTGTATCGTTTCAACATGCCCATATTGGTCAGTAACCGAAAACAATTGACATCCACGGCAGCCAGCCACTCGGGCATCACTTTGCCTTGTTTACAAAGGTCTAATACCTTTCGTAATTCCCCATACGATACGGTGATCTTCCCATCGGAAATCGTAGTATGGGGACGAGTCTTGGTTTTCACCTGTAGGGTGACATTTCCCATTGGTACGTCCCGCACGGATTCCTCAAAACATTCTGCGGCCTCTAGTCGCTCGCGAATGTCTTTGATACTCGCAAGTAATGTTTCTGGACGTACTAATACATACCAAAGCTCACCTGTTTTGGTGTCCTTCATCTTTTTGACATATCCTTCTTCAATCAATAAATTGTTGAAGACCGAGAAGGGCATCCTTGCTGCCGGAACACCCAATCGTCCATCGGGACATTTCTTTGCTTCTGCAAAGGGTGATAGCATACGAAGTACCGTTGCTCCTGACAAAGGTGTTCCTGCCAACTCCACGGTCACTTCAATCTGACTTTTGATCTGCATAATAACTTCCTTTCTTTTGTTGCTTACTGGATTCGTTGAATGGCTGGAAGCACATATCCCTGTGTTTCCACCTGATAGGTTCCATCTGGGAGAGGAATGGCTGTTCCATAACCCATCAACTGTAAATAAGAACACACTTCCTGTACATTTGACAAATCCAAGGTAATCCCTTGATTTGTTACCTTTACGATCATATCATACCACATCCTTTCGTCTCACATAACCCGCTCCATCAAACTCCTGTAAGATTTCCCTGCGATGCTGCTTGACATAAGGTGTCAATCTGCGAACATTGGAAAAGAATGTCGCATCCAGTCGTTTTTTCGACGTAATTTTCCCGGAATCATCCAAATTATAAGCAAAGGCAGGCATACCCTTCACATTGACATAGAGTCGAACCCCGTGCCAAACATTTAATGTAATATCCAGATAACCCATCTTCTGTAATCGGGCAAATAATGTATTCATAATCGGTGTTTCTCTCGTTGTCATCTGGCAAATGCCTCCTTTTCGTCCTTGTTTTCAAAAATAAATGGGGGTTTGGGGGTGCTTGCGCCCCCAAGAAAAAAGCCCCTGACGTAGGTCAGGGGCGATTCCGATGGATTCGGTTTCTGTTTCGTCTCCAGATAAAAAATCGAGCACAAATCGATCCGAGGACCGAACCCACCAAACAGCCAAGACCAATTCCAAGTAGCATTCCCAATACGGTCGCCATCCTATCACCTCCTTGTTGTGTTAAAATCGAATATCAAACCAATCCATATCCGGACATTTGTGATTGATGCCGTTCAAGACTTTGATCGGCGTGCCTCCGGCCTGCTTCCACTCCTGCAGATTTGGATTGAAATCATCATATAAAAGGTCATCCAAACATAAGGGGCGTCCCAATGTCTGTTCTGCCACCATGGATTTTGTTACCTGTCCCTGTTCCGGACGTCTGGCCGCAACCACGAGAAAATGGTCTGGCAGCAGTTCTGGTAAATGCTCCTGCACCCAACAAATCTTATCGGCAGTATGTTCATAATAAGCGGCTGCTTCTGTAACACCGATACTGGTCAAGATGTAGACGGACTGGGGATGCTCCTGTAATCGCTGGCGAACAAATTCCACCATTTTTGTATGCGGTGGTAAGGTTGCGTAATAATGGGTTCCTGCAATTTTGGCCCACCATGGTTCCTCCTTTGTCGAGGTATATACCCAGCGATGATATAAGGCCAAGGTCCCATCCATATCAAAAAAATAGTTTTTCATACTCCAAATTCTCCTCAATTCAAAAAGAGACATCTTACGATGTCTCCACTCCTCTTAGCCGAAGAAATCCGATAAAGCCGGATTTGTTTCGACAACCGGCAATTCTTCCTCTCGCTGTAACAATTTCTCGCCTTCTTCGGTCAGTCGTTCCAAGCGTTTCAAGACTGTAGAAGACGAAGCTGTCGATTCCTCTACCTCCTTTGGCGCCGCGTCCTGTGCTGGTTTTGACACCACGGTTTCTGCAGGTGACTCATTAGACGGTAACAGGTCCGGAGATAGTTTCACCCGATTTCCACTGGCTGGTTTTGCAGATGTGGTCGGTGGCAGAACCTGATCTTCGGAAGTTTGCTGTTTCTTTCGCCGCGGACGGGTTGTTGATACAGAAGCGGTCAACACCGGTGCTGGTTCCTGCAGCAATCGCTGGATGCGTGTGGTCAGACGAGCAAGCGATGTTCCATAAACTTCCGATAACCGTAAGGTCATCCGAATGATCAGTAAAAGACTGCGTTTATGACTCCATGGCTTCTCCCGATAGCCAAAGGTGGAATCAAAATACTCCTGAATCAACGGCTGATCGATGGAAAACTTAAACTTAATCGGCGAATCGCCGTTGGGAATATCCGGAAGTCGTCCCTCAATCAAGGAATCTTCGATGAAACCAACCAACGCATCCACAGGAAGCTGTCGTTCCATCCCCAACTGACTGATACTCAGTAAATAAGAGGTAAAGGTATGTATGAATGGATAATTATCCTTCTGTATTTGTTTGAATGCCCCATACATGGGATGTAATTCGGCAATGATATACAAAAAAAGTCACTCCTTTCTATGTGGTATCCTTATTTTAGCACACGAAAAACGACCCCTACAAGGGGGTCTTATTTGTACCTATTATGTGGGAGGTTTTCTGTCGAAGATAGAAACAGATTGAGGTACATGTTCGGGATTCTTCTGGAAGTTCTCCTGCATAGGCATAGGGTGTCAGTGACTGGGACTGTTTCTTTCGTTTCTGTTGTAAGAACTGCAGATACTGATACGGCGACTCCATATGGATCGGTGCCTGCTGGGAACAGAACTGTCCATCATAAGGTTCCCAAGGCAGGGAATCTTTACTTACTCGCTGTGACATGAAAGTTCCTCCAAATCTTGCAGCATCTGCAGATAAATGGCACGGGACGATAAGAGGACCAAATCGTTTGGGCGCTCCCACAATGCCTCATCCATTTGTTGGATCTGTTTCTGGTACTTCTGACGCAAGGCGGCAATGGCATCGATGGAAGGCTTCGCTGGTGTCTGTGCATTCAGTCGGGTCAATTCCTGTTCCAACAGATTTGCCCGTGTGCGAAGCGCTGGTACATAAGGATGTGTCAGTGGCAGGCGTAATAAGATCTGCATCACCTGATCCAGTTCCCGCTGCGGCTTCTGACGCTGGTCGCCCAAATCCGATGTTTGAGGCTGTTTTGTGGCAGGTGCTTCATAGACAACGAATGCCTGTACCAAGTCGTCCGATAACCATTGATAGGAAACGGATTGTACCTGTGAAATGGCTTCGTCCCGTAACCATTGATTGATCTGTTGTACCAACTGCGTTTGATCGCAATCGAAAAATGTTTTCCTTTGTTTCATTGTAGTTCTCCTTTACGTTATCGTTCTTTTGTATGTGTTTCATTTTCTTGTTCATGGAAGGGATGCGAGAATATGGTGTGAGTTCAATCTCTGCAACCTCTCCGGGCTGTACGCTTTTGTTGTTTCAATTCAAAAAAGAAAGGGGGTTTGGGGGTGGTTATCACCCCCACGAAAAGACCCAGACGTAGGTCTGGGTCGAAAAAAAACGTTATACAGCGGGCAATTTGATTTCAAACATGCGTTTATGGAATTTTCTAACCGGCGTTCCATAATAGGATTTCAATTCTTCCCGCAGATTCATATGTCCGGCACCATATCGTAACAAAAAGTTCTTCGAACTGTCAAGATATAAAATCTGTTCTTCTACACGAATGGATTCTTGCAGCGTCTCCGGTGCCTGCTGGTTGATCACCAATCCAATCTCTGCTTTCAACTGTTCGATGGCTCCTTGTCCCACAACAGAAATCAATCCATCCAAAAAGGCAAATACGCCTTCGGTCTTTTTTTGTTCCAATTCCTGTCTAGTCTTCTGTTGTTTCTTTTGTCGGTCTAAGGCACCATCTGTGATGTCCTGCTTATAATCGTCCGGATTGTACTGATAATCGGAAAAGGCATATTCATTGCTGCGAAACACCGATAAAAAGTAAATGGCAAAACTTTCGGCATGTTGGGATACAAAATCATAAAATTTATGATTGCCCCACAAATTCAGTTGCCGTGCCTTTTCCGCCATAGACGATGGTTTTAACATCATGGGAAGAATTCTTCGCTTGATGGCTGAATCTGCCGAAGCAACGACCGGGGGATAATTGGTCAATACCAGATGAAAGCCCGAAAGCCTGTCCATCAAACGATCTCCATACTTAAACTCTTTGGACAGATATCCATCGGTCACCAAGGATTTGATGGCCGAGATATTTAATCCGGAAAAGTCATGGTCCTCACTGGTGACATCACCACTCCAATTGGCCTCGGAATAGACACTCATTCGCTTGGTCGATAAAATGCTTGTCCCAAATCGATTCCCAGAGGTAAAAAAACTATCAAAATCGTCTTTGATATCCCGATAATGGGCGGTGAATAAGGCATTGGTCAGTGCATTGACGAGCGTGGATTTCCCACTTCCCCCAAAACTGGACGATAACACACCCAACTTACTGATGCGATCGTCATATAAAGGAAGATTGCTCAAAGCCGCTCCCATAAACCAAGAAAAAACAAATCCATTATAGTCATCAAAGAACACATCCAAAAATGATTCTACGAGCTGTCTCTCATCCCCAGACAAGTCCCGTCCCTCTGGATTTGGATAGGGAAGCCTTGCGGTGACCGGATGGGTAATCTCCGGGGTATCGGAAAATACCAGATATTCATTGACCTTTGGAAACTTCCGGCTGACCAACAAATTGACCTGCTTTTGTAAGTCCGCATAAAATGCCTGCCGATCGGTCAACTGTTTCGTCAAAACCTGTGTCAGATAGGCCAAATCATGATAACCACGACGTTCATAAGTGTCCTCGTCCAGTTCCTGTAACTGGGTCAGGAATTCCTGCAACTTTGTTTTCGCAAAGGCAACCGCCAATAACCGAAACTGATGATAAATATTGTTGCTGTCTTCCCCTTCAACTTCGGTGATAAACAGTCCAGTTTCCGGATGTACAAATCCAACGACTTCGATTCGATTCTTATTACTTGCCACATAAATCAAATCATCTCGCTGTAAATTGATGCGAACCGAAATGGCTGGCTGTCCTTTGTCCTTTTTATGTACATTTAAAAAATCAACATTCAAAAATAATGGGTCTCGTAATACGTGCATACACCCAACTCCTTTCCCTTTTGTCATTCTTTGTCTTCTCTAATATAGCATGTCCGATCAAAAAAGAAAAGATGGTGTGCAATCGTTAGCACGGAGCAAACAAACAAAATCAATCCCAAAAATCGGCCTATTTTGTATAGCTATTCACAGAAATTGTATGTTTATGCAATCATTATTCTTATTCCCAAGACAGTTCTTGTCCGTCAAGGGAACCTTCCAGACACAAACAAGTGTTTGTTTTGGTTTCCTTTCATCTGGTTGTTGCCTCAAACAGACACTTCTGTGGAGTCCATCCCTCCAAAAAAACAAGATGTTTCATATTTTGTCCCCAACGGTTGTCCCCAGTATCCATAGAACCTCGAAAAACCCAGTAAATACAAGGGTTCCCACGGGGACAAATGAAATTGTGTCTTATAAATCCTTATTGTCTGACAATTCAAGAAATGCCCATTTTACGGGCTTTTTCCAACAGACACAAATCCGGTGTCCCCAGCATTTTCTATCGAACAAATATTCGATTTTTAACAAAAATTGGGAACAGCCTCCACTTTACCCCTATTTTTACCCCAAAAATTGGGTTTTGCCTCCACTTTGAACAATTTTCAAACATCTGTTCGGTCATCAAGAACATCTGTTCCCCATAAAAGCAACCAAAAAGAACGTTCGTTCGATAACAATGGGGACAAAAAGATGTGTTTCTGTCCAATTTCGGTCTGTTTTTACCCTATTTTTGTCCCCAAACGGGTATTTTTTCGAAAAAATTCCATTTTTTGCCAAAGTGGGGAATGGGCGTTTTTGGACCTCTAAAAACACGCGAAAAGGGCGTAACTACGGGCAAAATAAACACATTTGGAAGTTTTTTTGATGGGTGCAGTTTGTCCCCGGCAGGGGCAAACAGGGGACAAAATAAAATCCTTATTTTTCACAGTACAACACCTTGTAAAGCCCCGAAATAACAGGGTTTCAGAAATTGTCAGAATTGTTTGATGCGAAAATTTTGTCCCCGTGTCCCCACCCTATTCCTTTATATTTTACCTCTGATTCTTTTATCACATGTTATAAAGTTATGGGGAGCGGGGACAGGGACAAAAATGGAGCAAAAAAGGAAGAAATGGCTCAACCACGGCGTTTATTGGCATTTTATTTTGTCCCCCAAGAGACGAACACCTGTTTGTTTCAGGGGACAAAATATTTGGAGACAAAACCCAAGAAATGCAGTAACCATGGGGGTTAGAAGGTGTTTTTACACCCCCTTTCCGTTTGTCCCCTCGACAATCGTTTGCTAGGTGCAAATTTTCAAACTTATGTTCGATAAGAGCCTGCAAACCCGCATGGTTACTGGGTTTTTCACGGGGACAAAATTAGAGAGAATACAAACAAGTATGAAAAATTGACAATTCGATTACTTTATGTTATACTATATTATTTTTCTGTTCCATTTTTCCATTTACACCCTGTTGTCTCTGACGTATTTTTGTGATAAGATGAATATCAGAAACAGCAAAACAGGGAATGAGAAAGGATGGGACCGGGTCATGGAGCAGACAATACAAAATCAGCAGATAGAAGTGCAAAATCAATTACTGGCGAATTATGCCACAGAACGAAAGGATATTTGTTATCAATGCACGTATCACATTTTGTGGACAACACGTTATGGTCGTTCCTACTTGGCCTTACGTGAGTATGCAGCATATCCGGTCAAAGATGTGGTTCGCCGTATCATTCGACAACTATGCGAGGAAACACAAAGTCAGTTGCATGGAATATCCGTGGGCGATAATTACGTGTATCTCAAAGTCAGCATTCGACCAACCCTTGCCGTTACCAACTTGGTGTACATGATCAAACGAGAAAGTGCCAAAGCCTTATATGCCTTGATACCGGAATTGCGAAGTCGAACGTCCAGTCTATGGCCAAGACGTTATTTTGTCAGTACCGAAACCGTGTATCCAAAGCAGGCCATTCAAGCCTTTGTAGCTGCCACACCAAAATGGGAGCCGCCATTAGCAAGGCGATCCAAATGTCCACAGCCACGAGAACAAGTCGTGTTATTAAATACAACAGCAACAGGAGGAAAACGAAGATGCAGTTAGATTGGGAACAGATCAAAGCGAATTTAGAGACCATGGGTATGCACTATCAAGAGCGAACGATAGACGATGCCTTATCCAGTTATATCTATCAATGCGGTTATCAGACACATCCACTGGTCGTCAACATGGAGCAGGTCGAGTTTATTGATGCAACCATTGGTGTTGTTGTCACCCATATGGATGAACAGACCAACAATGGAGTCTATGTGTTTGTGGTGTTACGAGACCATACCCAAGGATTGATCACCGTCATTCCAAGTACCATTTCCAAGGGACCCATCTTACGAAAGGTGGAAGGTGATATCACCAATGCCATCACCGGAATTTCAAAACCGCCTCTGACACCATTTGACATGATTGAAGTCACAGGACAGGTGTTAGCCAATACGGTCATGAAGGATCTGATGTCTGCATTTCACATTCCACGAGAAAAAGAAAAAACCTTTTTGCGAATTTATCTTCCGAAGTTTTTAAGCAATGTAGCATCGTACTATCTGGGTGTGAAAACCAAAGATGGAAAACCCGTTGTTCTGGAAGAAATCGCAGATATGGAACCGGCCATGATACGAAAAATGGTATTGGGGGAAACATTCCCGGATTGTTTTAATGACGAGTCGACAACAGAACATACAGACAATTCAAAAGCTGATACAGACAATTCGAAAGAGGAACAACCGGCACGCGAACAGGAAGCTGGTGCCATCGATGCCGATTAAAGAAAGGGGTATAACATGTTAGGACCAACACATCGAGCCTTTGGTGTTGCTGCGGTGACAGGTGTTTATGCGGTAACAAAACCATGGTTACCACCGGATACCTTTCCAATCATTGGACTACAGTTAGGTTTATTACAGGGGGGGGCACTCATTGGCAGTACCTTACCCGATATCGACCAGAAATTGGGGGCAACACATCGAGGAATTACCCATACCATTTGGATTGTCGGACTTCTTAGCTTGTTCACCAGTAGACAGACAAATCCATATCTATTTACCCTTTGTTTGGGATTGACACTTGGCTATTTTTTTCATTTGTTTGGCGATGCCTTTAGTAAAGCAGGGGTTGCATGGTGTTACCCATTTCAGAGGTATGAACGATATGCAGGTGGTGCCTTTCATGTGAAAGGATTTCGGGGACCATTCATTCCGTTCTATTCCGTAGGAGATAAAACATGGTCCTATATGCCGAAGGTTTGGTGGATACTTGCAGGTATCGGCACGGTTTTAATATGGAGGTATCAAATCCTATGATTATACAAGTAAATCAAACAAAAAAAGAACACAAACATAGCAGATGGCGGAAACGTCTTCTGCTGTTTTTTATCGCAAATATCTTACTGGTATTATTTATCCTGTTGGGCGGGATGCTATTTATCCGACATCGACTAACATCCTTGCCGGTCATTGATGCACAGTACCTAAGCAGCTATGAACCGTCCAAAATTTTGGATAAGAATGGAGGCATCATTTGGCAGCCAACAGACCAGCGAGCCACCATTCTTACGTATGACGAGATTCCGGACTTTTATAAAACAGCCATCGTAGCTGTGGAAGATCAGACATTTTGGGAGAGTTCCGGTGTTTCCATCAAAGGATTGGTCAATATGGTCTATGGTGTGTTACGAAATAAGGTAGACCCGGATTATACACCTCGAGGCGGTTCTACCATTGACCAGCAATTGATTAAAAATAAATTTTATGACGGGGGAACCGGACACGAAGTAACAACGCGAAAGATTCAGGAATTATTTCTGGCAATGCAGTTGAATGAGAATTTCACAAAGAAAGAGATTTTGACATTTTATGTCAACGATTTGGAATACGCCGAAGGAGCAACTGGTCTTGGGACTATTATGAAAACCTATTTCAACAAAACACCTGCCGATTATACGGAACGGACAACGGAAACCATTGCAGAACTATCCTATCTGGCCGGATTGAGTCAGGCGCCATCCAGTTATAATTTGTACACCCATCCGGAAGCTGCCCAAACACGAATGCAGACCGTATTGCGGATTTTGTTAGAGGAAGAAAAGATTACAAACGAGGAATATACGGCTGCGAAAGCATTTGATCTAACCACCAATCTGCAGCCACGGGGCTGGGAAGCAAAGGAACAGGTGCAGAAGAATTTGAAATATAAACATTATACGGATGGTGTGATGGAGGAACTCAGCGAAATGGGATATGATTTGCGACAGGTATCCTTAACCATTCATACGTATTTTGATCCTGCCTTATCCGACAAAATTACCGCGTTAGTACAAGACCCAAAATATTATTTGGACGACCAGCAGCAAACCGGTGTCGCTGTGGTAGACCAAAACGGCATTGTAGTTGCCTTAGTCGGATCGTCAAAGCCGGGGGATGAGTTCAACCGAGCCTTATCCGATGTGCGAAGCAGTGGGTCTTCTATGAAACCATTTACGGCATACGGACCGTTACTGCAATATTTTGGTAACCAGTACAATACGGCATCTACCTTTGACACATCTGATTATCCGTATCCGGGAACCAATGCAGTCATGCACAATTTTGGGTATGGAACCTATGGATATCAGACCATGCAGAAATCGCTTCGTTACTCTTACAATACGCCGGTCGGACGAATTGACGATGAGATCCTAGGTTCTCTTCGCATCAAAACCTTTCTCCATGGATTGAACTTGGATGTGAAAGATACCTATTCATCCGTGGATGGGATCGGGTTGAATGTCTCTCCCTTGCAAAGTGCTGCGGCCTATAATGCACTGAACAATTTGGGAACATACACCAAACCTCGTTTTATTCAGAAACTGGTGTTCAGTGATGGAACGGAAAAAGAAATCGAGCCAACAACCCGACAAGCTATGAATCCTTCGGTTGCCTATGTGTTAAATCAGATGTTACGAGGAGTTCCAGCCGGGGATGGAACGGCTGGATATGCAAAGATTCCATCCTATCAGGGATATGCAGGCAAAACGGGATCTGTGAAATTTGATGACAGTGTCAATCCACCAGCTCCCTATGGAGAGGGAAGCAGTGATGTCTGGTATTGTTCCTACACCAATGCAGGCTATTCCATTGCCGTATGGTGTGGGTATGATACACCAAATACCTCTCCACAGATTCCAAATTATTACAAGGGGTATCAGGATATCAATCGGGATTTGCAATTGCTGTTAAATGGGAATCGAGCCGTAACGAACTGGTCGATGCCAAGTGGCGTAAAACAACTTTCTGGTAGTGGCTTATCCGCGCAGTATGCGGTTACGGACAGCAAAGATTTGCAAGAGACTGGAATTGTTTGGGAGAATGTAGACGGTTATGAGCAAAGCAATATTCAGAAAGCGATTGCCGACACCAAAATCCCAAAAGATTGGGAGAAATACGAGAGCAGCTCATGGTATTCCTATTACAAAACCTATGGAACCGATGTCTCAGATATTATTGGAAAAGACGTTTATAGCAAAATGAAAGGGGATTAAACATACATGAGAAAGAAACTTGGAATTGCATTGTTACTGTTGATCACCCTTTCGACCATTGGACTGATCACGTTGATCGCCAGTGTCACATGGGAGCAGTATCAGGATACAAAAGCATGGCAGAATACCAAATTAACCGGAGAACTCAAAGACATTCCACCGTTTCTGGCTCGAAATTATGTCAAAGCGGAGGATAAGGAAGCCGTACAAGCGTGGCAGCAGGTGGCAGACAGTTTACAGGAAATTGAGCAGGAACAGGGCATTGACCCAGAAAAACGGGATCTATATAACCAGAGATTACAGCTCGCCGTTGAAAAACAGACTGCTTATGAAATCACAACAGGCGAAATTGCCGAAAATAATGCCAACCTGCAGTTGTATTTGGACATCGAAACGGCAATGGAAACCGCCTATGAAAGTCCCCAGACCAAAGCCTTACAGGAGGTCACCACCCGGTTATATGGTGTTTATACGGAACATCCAACAACCATGCATACGGTCTATTTTGACCAGTTGCGGACAATTGCCACCGATTATGCCAATTTGTCAACCTTTTTGACAAAGACATTGCCATCTTTGGGTGTCATTGATGAACAAACATTGACCGTATCCACAAAGGTCAGTGAGAAGACAACCAAACAGATCAAAACCAGTATTGAGGAACAGAATCTGACGAAGTTTGCGTATGTACAGAAATTGTATGAGTTATTGACTGGATCCAAATGGGAGGCCATTTTGAAACGAAATCAAGTTTCAAGGGAATATCAGCAGTGGCAGGCAGCAAAGCAGGAATTGGAATCCTTATCCAAATCCCAGTATTATGGGGCATCTACCATTGTAACCTATCAGCAGGCATTGGATGCCGGACTTTCCGTTGAGATTGAGGAACAAGAGGGTTATACCATTGATCCAAATAGTCCGGTAGAGTCTATTTTATATCAGGGAGAGCCGGTTGCATCCAATCAGTATATCCGCTATGGAACGCCTGTTGTGGTTCAAATTATGGAACAATACATTGCCATTCCAAAACCGGAAACACCAAAGGAGGAAGAACCGGAAACCAAACCAGACGAGGAAACACCAACCGATCCAGAGGAAGAGAAGGAACCCGATAAGGAAACACCAGAGGAAAAGCCCGAAGAAAAACCAGACCCGTCACCCGATGAGAAACCCGATGCCGGAACATCCGAAGAGAAAGATCCGGCATCTGGAACCGTAGAGAGCCTCTTGAAAAATATATCAAATCTGATATACTAATACTATCATATTTATGAAGCAAACAGAGAGAATTGAGAGGTGAGTTCGATGGGTTAGAACACGAAAAAGACAGCACAGAAAAACAGAACAAGGGAAAACAACTTCGAAGTTATATCATCACTTTTATTTGTGTGGCATGTGCCGTTTATAGTTTATGCGGATTTTATCATCAACAAAAAACAGGAGAGTTGTTTTTCTTCCTTGGTTATCGTCCGGTTGTCATTGTTTCCGGAAGTATGGAAGAGACCATTCAAACCGGAGCCATTGTCCTGACAAAGAAAACAACCGACATTCAGGAAGGGGATATTATTTTTTTCAAAAATGGGGACAATCTTCCCATTGTACACCGATGCGTTCGGATTGAAGGAGATCAATATTACACCAAGGGAGACAAAAATAAAAGTGAAGATTGGAAACCTATCAAAAAGGAAGACATCTACGGAAAAGTCATATTCCGTTGGAATGCCATTGCACCACTGATTCAAAAATTCTTAGTATGAGACTGTGGACATAAATATGAAATAGAAAAAGATAGGTGACGTTTATGAAGAAGAACAAAACAGAAACTCAGAAGACGAACAAGAATCGCTTGATTCGAGGGACAGCACTTGCGGTTTGTATTGCCGCTTTGGGGATAGGTGCCATTTCCTATTTCACAGATTATAAGTCGGCAGATACGACACAAACCCATGCAGGTACCGTGGAAGCAACCTTAGATTTACAGACAAAAGATCTGGACGGTGCCTTGGGAATCATCAACCCAGGTGATGTAACACCATTTAACTTCGTGATCACAAATACCGGAGAGAAGTCCATTGATGTGAAACCAGTCATTACCATCAAATCGGACAGGGCTATGAACCCAGATGATATGGAGTTCAAACTTGTCAAAGAGAATAAGGCGGATGGAACAGAAACCTTAATCGACACGGTGGGAACGGTGGTCATGTCAGAAGGCAATAAAGTGGCTACATATACCATCACAGATTCTCCATTAGCCGGTTCTGTCGAAAAAGATCAGTCAACCGATGGTGCAACCGAAAACTCGAAAACATACAATTATTATTTTGCATTTGACGAGGATGCAAAAAATAATATGCAGGGTGCAACACTCGATGTTTCAGTAGAAATGTTTGCAAAACAGCATCGAAATACCGAAACGGATCATGCAAAAGATAGTGACTGGACCTCTATTGTAGAAGAGAAAGTAAACTAGGCAATCGAGTTTTTGAAAGGAGTGGAGGGTGTATCAGCATACGCCCTCTTTTTTAGTGGATATGAAGAAAAGACGAACAATTCGAGTTTTGGCTATCCTCGTATTCCTTGTAACCATATTGACCGGTGGCTGGTCGTTCTTTACGGAGTATCAGATACAGCAGGTGCGATCAGAAGGCGGAATTGCATTAGAAGTTGCTGGAGATGAAGGAATCGCCCATGTGAGTCAATCTGGCTATCGGGTAAAGAAGGGGGATATTGGTTGGTATAAACGGGGGGATATTGCCAATGTAAAAGAAACAACGAGAACAGGTTATACCTTTCTTGGTTGGTATCAGGATACGACAAAGGTGTCGGACAGTAATCCCTATTCCCATACCATGACTGCTGCCACAAAATTGGTAGCAAAAACAAAGATCAATTCTTATCGGATTACAGCAGAACTGGATGGGGGAACCATCAATGGAAGTCCATCATGGAGTCAGACCTACACAATCAAAGATACGGTGACTTTGCCGACACCTGTTAAAACAGGTTATAATTTCTTAGGTTGGGTAGAGAAAGGTGCAAACAATACACCGAACAAAAACGTCGTAATTCCTGTGGGAAGTACCGGAGACAAAACGTTTGTTGCGAAGTGGGAAATTAAGAAATTTAAAGTCAACGTAAATGGTATATTGGATGGTGGTACAGAGCAAGAGACTACGAAAGGCATGGGTACGTTTGACGTTTATGTAAACGGAGACTTATTACAGAATAAGCATGACTGGTATGACTATGTTGATAACGCAACACCATACGGTACACAGATTGAAATCAAAAACATCAAGGCAGAAACGGGTAAAACATACGTCAAGAGTAGTCAATCCTTAAAGTTTACGGTAACTGGCAATGTAAAAATAACCTTATATTTTAAGACCAATGAATATACCTACAGATTTAACGCAAATGGTGGAACTGGCAGTATTGCAGACATCAAAGCAAAACACGGTACAAGCGTCAAGATACCAACATCCACATTTAAGAAAGACTATCATACTCAGACAAACTGGAATACAGCAGCAGGCGGTACTGGAACAAGCTACAAGCTAGAGGATACCATATCCGGTTATTCTGGGAAAGACGGCGATGTTGTTACGTTATATGCACAATGGAGAAAGAATAAAGTACAAATCAGTTTACATGCAAATGGTAGTAAGATGGGTGCAAGTGCAGGAAGCTATTTTAGCTTAGACGCACAATCCTTTGTTGCCATGGGCGGTATTCGAGCCATCTATGAAGGTGAGTATGGAGGCTATGTTACGGACGCCACAAATAGTTTACCAGACATTCAGTCAACGGGTAACTTGTGGTTAGAAAGAACCGGATATCACTATAACCCAAACGAGTCATGGAATACCAAGTCCGATGGTTCAGGTAAAAGCTATAGTGAAAATGGTGGCATTCTTGCAAAAGACTTTGCCGATCTTAAAGACAGCGACAAGTCCGTCACACTCTATGCAAACTGGAAACCAAACAACTACAAAGTCAGATACAATGGGAACGGAGCAACTTCTGGGACAATGACAGACAGCGTTCATGTATATGACACCACAAAGGTCTTAACAAGAAATGCGTATGCTCGAACAGGTTATACCTTTACAGGTTGGAACACAAAAGCAGACGGCAAAGGTACTGCGTATGCAAATGGTGCATCCGTCAAAAATCTTACAGCCACAAACGATGGAATCGTAACACTATATGCACAGTGGTCAGCAAATGATTATACGTATGAGATTCAACATTGGGCAGCCGGATTTAAGAATCAAGAAGGTAATAATGAGGCTAAGACGAACTTCATATTAAAGACGGATACCTATACAGAGAAGTATGGTAGTACCTATACATTGGATAGTAGTAAGAAAACGACGATTCCGAATGGTTTTTACTTAAAACAAACATTTGGTACTCATTCTTTGAGTAGTGATGGTTCGTGGACGAATTACCCATTTGGTACGAAGGTGACTCAAAAAGATACCAAAATGAAATTTGAGTATGATTATATACCGAATGCGTATGAGATTACATATAATTTGAATGGTGGTACAAACAACAGTGCAAACCCAACAAGTTATACGGTATTATACGGAGTATCACTGAAAAATCCGACAAGAACGGGTTATACCTTTGACGGTTGGTATAATGGTTCTACGAAAGTCACAGGTATCAACGAGGGTAAGAATGCAACATTCTCAAGTGCTTCTGAATTGTATAGTGAACTTGCAAAGCGTACAACTGGAGATATCACATTAACAGCTAAGTGGACACCTATTACTTACAAGAACAAAATAGACCACTGGGCATGGGGATTTACTAATAATGAAGGAAATAACACAGATAAGAATGCTCTTAAATTAGGTTCAACTTATTTTGACGCTGAGTATAACAGTAAGTACACTATGGATAGTAGTCTTAAGACAACTATTCCGAATGGATTTAAGTTCATGTCTACTTTTTCAACAGAGGCAATAGATGGTGTATGGAAAGGTTACCCAATAGGTACTCAGGTAACACAGAAGTCCGATTCAATGCGTTATGAGTATGGTTATCAGCCAATTACATACAAGATTACATACAACTTAAACGGAGGCACAAACAATTCATCCAACCCGTCATACTACAATGTATTATACGGAGTATCACTGAAGAACCCAACAAGAACTGGGTATACATTTGATGGTTGGTATAATGGTTCTACGAAAGTCACAGGTATCAACGAGGGTAAGACAGCATGGTTTACAAGTGCAGATAATCTGTATCAAGAACTAGCAAGCCGTAAGACAGGTAATATCACATTAGAGGCACGTTGGACACCGAATAAGTATACATTAAGTTTCAACCCAAATGGGGGTACTGTAAATCCAACAAGTAAGACCGTAAGTTATGGTAGTCCTTACGGAGACTTACCAACTCCTACAAAGTCTGGTAATACATTTTTAGGTTGGTTCACAGAGAAAGATGGGGGTACACGGGTAAGTAGTACAACTACAATGGGTGCTTCAAATGTAACACTATATGCACATTGGAAGTTAGATATAAGAGATACAGTACTTGGAGACAGAAGTGTATTTTCAGGAACATTCGGTCAGTATATAAAGAATAATAGCTATATCTATAGTATCGAGATAGGAACGGAGGGTTCTGGAAGTTTAGAAGCAACATATGATGTATCTAAAAACCAAGATAACAGTGTAAAAGCGAGAGTATACAGACAAAACTACATGTACTATACAATATCTATAATGCCTGAGACAGGATATAGAATGGTAGCTCCAGATAACTGTGTACGGTGGTTTGCATGGGACGCTACAGACTTATCAAGAATACAGAGCATTAGCATAAGTCAGGTAGACTTTAAAAACACAAGAAATATGAGTCATATGTTTAACTACTGCGGTATTAGAGATGTTACTCTACGAGGCATCAATAATAAAAACATAGTTATGAATGGTATGTTCGAAGGTTGCGATAGTCTACAGAGCATAACTGTAGATAGTCTATGGAGATTTGATTCAAGCATAGGGTTAGACGGAATCTGGACAAATGGGGGTATCAATTACGGTGGTAATACACTTCCAAGCTACAGAGATGCAACCTACTATAAAAGTACAAGTTACGTTTACTTAGAGACTGGTGCCGAGTTACGAAGCGAATTATCTAGTTTAATAACTAGTTATCCTAGTAAGGTTGCTATCGTATTTGGTACACCAAGTGGAGGTTTGTTTGGTAATGCTATAGATGTATCAGAAAGTAAGGACGGTTCAGTACTAATGAACTGGGGGTATTCTGGTGGCAGTATGTCAAGCGGTGTAATATACATTTATCCAAGTGATAGTACAAAGAAAATAGCACTCAATACAGAAAGTAGAGGAATGTTCGATAGTCTTTACAATAACGTACCAATAACGGTTGATTTTGGTACTAATGCAGTAACAGATGTTCTAACAAGAAACACATCAACATCACTAGTTTGGCACGCAAGCAGTGACTTAAAGTATACAGGTGACGATATTTGTGGTCTGGTATCAAACCCAAACAACAGGTCAATTCAGTTACAGTCAGACGATGTAGATAACGAGCAGGTTACTTCACCAGATGTAGATACACCAGACACACAGAAGGATACTGATACAACAGACTCACAAAAAGGTACTGATATATCAGACGAGTCATTAGCTATTGACACACCAGATGTACAGGAAGACATCAATACCGAAGTGACTGATTCAAACGATGTGTTACATGAGGAATCAAGCCAAGTAGGTGGTATTGAGGAGGTGATTGAGTGATAAAGAAGTTTATATCTGTATTTTTGCTGACATTTGCTTTAGCATCACCAGTCACAGCCTATGCACAGAGTAGCACTGATTTGTTTGAGGTAATATCAGATGAAAGTCCTAATATAGTTATTGCTCCAGGAGATAGCTGGAGCGATAGCTTCAAAGTAACAAATAAGACACAAGAAAACATTAAGGTAAAGCTAGACCATTTAGAGAATATAGGCGATTCGAGTTTATTCGATGCTTTAACCATTAAGGTAAACGAACGAGCATTTAACAAGGTAAATGAAGCAACATCGGATTGGATAACACTTAAGAAGAATGAGACTTATGTATTCTACACAGAGTTTCATTTTCCAAACGAGTACAAAAATGAATATCAAGGTAAGACGTTCCGGGCGAGATTATTCTTTCAGTGTGAAGCACCAGAAGGAAGTATATTAAACCAAAATGGAGACATTGTACAAACAGGAGACGAAACATCCATTAGAGAGACTCTCATCCTGTGTATCAGTTGTGGACTTATCCTATTATGGACCTTGTTATGGAGAATTAGAAGACAACAGAAATAATCGATCATCTCACGACAAGTGGGTAAAAACAAAGGCTCAAAGGAGAAAGAAAGGGACAATCATATGAACAAGACTGACCAGTTATTGGACGTGTATCGACAGTATGAGGCATTGTTAAGAGATCATGGTACGGATTATAAAACAGTAGAAGAGACGGCAGAGGATACGTTACAAAATCAGTTACGAATCACTCGACAAATGCGAAATTATTTAAGTCATAATCCGGATACTTCCTTTTTAACAGTATCCGATAAACAAATACAAGTATTGCATCACTTATTACAAGAGGAAGCACAAAAAGGAAAGATTCTGAAACAATATCTTAAGACAACAAAAACAGCCGCTGCCAAAGAGGGTGAACTTGTCCGAGACATATTGCTTCGTATGAGTAAACAGAAACGAACCGAATTCCCAGTATATAATGATACGAAAATATTAGGCAGTATTTCTATTTATCAGTTGGGTAAACTTTTAGCAAAAAACTGGGATATCCCATTACAGCGCACAACCTATGGAAAATGGGGAACAGACGTTCTTTGTTTAGTACCCGAAACACCCATGGAAAAAGTGACAATACTACAGAAGCAAGCAGCAATCATTTGCTGTACGTCAGACGGAACAGTAACAGGAAAATTTTTCGGTGTATATGCATCCGAGTAAGAAAGGAGCCGGTTATGAAACAGGAAACAGATCTTACAAAAATTCTACAAACCGAATATTCGGAACGATTCGATACGATTCGAAAACAAATGATGTGCATGTCCTATTTCAAATATGGACCAATGCGAGAAAATTATGAGACGTTTAAATGCATGGACGCATTAGGAAATATAGAGAAACGATTGCAGAAATATCGAGAAACGGGAAATACAGAATTTTTAGCGGATGTTGCCAACTTCGCTATGATTGAGTTTATGTATCCGAGTATTGACGGGGCACAATATACACCAACAGATAGTGGAACTTGTGAAATCATCGGTTTTTCCATCAATGAAATTCGAAATTTCGATAAAGAATAAGGATACAATCCCCATATACATATATGGGGATTGTATCTTTTTAATTGTTAACTGTTTTTTTTTCGGACATGCCCTACGGCATGTCCGATTTTCTCGGGGGTTGCACCCCCGAACCCCCCTTCATTTCCGAATAATCTTGAACAATTTTTCGTTGGAAAGGAATTACCATGAAAACGAGACAGTCCTTACTGGACTATGCAATGAACAAACAAACAACACCAGATACAACGTATCCGTTATTACAGGAACGTTTATTTCATACAGAAAGGGGCATCGAAGATGTCAGCACTCGACACACTCATCAAAGTAAAGAAACAGTTACAAAACGATGATTTAATTCGAATTTTAGATGAAGTCACTATTTATGAGAAGTTATCAAAATCAAAAGCCTTGCGAGACATCAAGACGGCATCGGCAACCAGAAAAAAATGTCCATTGCTGGCGGCTGCGTATGATGGAGATTTATACGCATTAGCCCTGACAATCGTAGCAGGACATATTATTGCACATTTAGAACAAACGATACTACCAATATTCATAGAAGCACAACTAGGCTTATCTCCAAGGGAACGGCATCGGTTAGAAATCATGCAAAATCAGATCATTCCCGTAACATATGCATCATTGATGGAATATGATCATAAAACAATGGAATCGAATGTTCTTGCTGTTTACGCAACAGAACAAGAAACCGAAACGTCAATTGTGATTATCGTTCGAAATAAGAATGAGTATGTCTTTTATCAGGGCTATTTTGATAAAAAGGAAGACCTTGAAGTTTCGGACACAAATCAGCCTTATGTGGAAACACGGGAACATGGTTCATTGTGTATTGCACAGTATTCCATTCAAGGCAATAATGCCTTTCCATTTGCCACCTATCAACGAGGATCAAAAACATATTCTGTGATGTTACCGAATCATGAAACACTTTGGGTCTTTGAAGATATAGAACATCCGCAGGAAGTACATTTATCATTAGGTGAACGCAATCAGTTGGGATTTGCCAAACAGCATGTGGAAACATTTGCATCTGCAATACTAGACATTTTAGAAAGGGTGTCTTTCCTATGAAACGATTAGAAACCATACCGGCAAAAGCATTAGCCGTAGCGAAAACAGCACATGAACGAGCGCTTGACAGTGTATTGAAACAGTACCAACTGTTTTGTACCTTACCGATTCGACCTGTTCGTATGAATATCTTACGACAGGTAGAAGGACGAGAAGATTTGGAACAGGTCATTGTTCCGGCCACGTCCATTCATTTAAAACCAAATGGATTTTTAGAAAAAAATACCTTAAATCGGGATGCTTTGACCTATAGCATCGCCGGACGAAGAAAACCATTTCCATTTGGACACATTTATCAAAACAGTGGACATGTATGTCTGGGAAATATTTTTGTGCCTTCAAAAATTTCCCGATTTTGTCCCCAGCAACCACTAGAAACCTTATTTTTACACAATGACCGGAACTTAAATCATGGAAATGCTCATTTGAAGTTATCAAGACAGCAAATACAACAAATTCGAGAACATCTTGCACAGTATCAGATTTCATTATCTGTCGATGCGGATCAGTCATTAGTTCCTGACAATGACGTATTAGCCGATGATGGAATTTGGGTCTTAAGTGCAGATGTCTATCAACAGGCAGAAACATTACAGCAGGCATTATCCTGTATGCAATATATTTATCAGATTATCTTTCCGGTAGGTAAATAAGAAACAGAAAGGAATACATTCGATGAAACATTATATTTCTATTTTACAATTAGTATCCGATATGCGCGCCCATTTGACATTGGAGAAAGACAATGTGATTTCATTTTATTTGGCAAATTCTTATACGGCGCAAGCGATAAATAGTCCACTTTTTCGGATAGAAGCTACTGATAATGGATATGAGCGGATTACCTTTTGTCATGACATTGGAAATTTAGAAAGGGGAAGTCGACTACTGGTACCGTATCCATTGGAATTGGAATATCTGCGAACATCGGATTATTCATTTTCAGATGCCGATTTGGAGAAATTACATCAGTTAATGTTATTACATTATCTGCAGTGGCTTGCCATGCATCGATCCATGTATGGAAGGCCACAGTATCTATTTGATGAGGCCCTGTTCTTATCGGAACTTAAAGCCAAGCGAGTGGAACAGAACCGATCCACCACGAACGAATCGGATGACACGGAAGATACAAACGATGTTAAAGAACCGGATGACACGGAAGATACAAACGATGTCGAAGAACCAGAATACAAACCGCTTCCTTATCTCATCACAGGTGAGGATGTACCAGCATCGGAATGGGTAGAAACTAAATTACGGGCACGTTATCAGGCGGGGCTGTATGAACCGTTGGGCTATTCGACAGCTCGTTATGCACGAAAACATACGAATTCCTATTATGCTGCTCCATGGTCTTCCATTGATGCCTTGCATATTATAAACACAGCCTACGAGGGATCGCAATGTGCAGGAACAAAAACCTCACATATGTTATTATTCTTACCAATGTTTGTGACATTATCCTTATTGGAGCGGGAGACCAAAAAGTTCCAATCCATTGATTGGAATGCATATACCAATTATAAAGAGGAGGTAGACCCGTTATTTTCAACGGAACAGAATTGGGAAGCACCGGATACCGGGAGATTCAGCTATGGGTATTTCAGTTCCTGTGACCGATTTAATGCGGCCGGTGACTTACTGTTTGTGAACCGTATTGTAAGTCAGTATTTTCGAAAGATGAAAGAATTAACGGTCGATCAAAATATAGCGATCATTTCCTTCAGGGATCCGGCTGTTTTTAAGTATTTAGAGATGGAACGGTGTTATGTCTTATTAAATGAGGATACATTAACATGGAATGAGGAGGAAGAAGAACATGAAACAACTGATGGAAATGAACATCCCCACAACGTATAAAACATTGTATCGGGAATTGCAGAGTATTCCCATGTATAAAACAGAACAGGGGTATCGGTTTGCCGCCTTTTTATTACAAAATACAGAACAGTCAACAATGTTGTCTGACTTTTTATCGAACGAAGATGCCATTCCGGACGATTTGACAGCAGGAACAGCAACGCATGGACGCCAATTGTTCCAACAGGCTGTGGACCGTTTATCCGATCTTCTCATTACGGATGAAGCCTTAGTTGGCTGGCAGACATTTCAGAAAGAGATGGGAGATGTGGAGACCTATCATCGTATTTTCTTAGAATTATATGAATCTTTATTCTTAGAACAGTTTCAGGAGCATTTGAAACCACAGAGGTCAAAGGATCTAATCGAGATAAAACTGGAAACAGAAGACAAAAAGCAGATCAAGATTCAGGATGATTTAATGGACATTCCGGATTTCCAGAATAAATGGGAGACATCCAATAAACAGCCCATCTCATCCGAAATTGTATTGAATCATAACAATCCGTTTGCGGATATCTCGATTAAAGAGCAGTCTTTTATTTATGGTTCTGTATTGGGGCAGTTTGAGTCTCTTGGTCTGACAACCAGTCATACATTAACAAAAGTTCAAAAAGATACGGAACGATCCTATTTGGCATTACAGCCGGGATTTAAGATTAAGCGTTCCAAACACATTGAGAAAAACGCAAAACAGGATGTCATTTTCGACGATACGCTTACAACCGAAATCGCACAAAATGATGAAAATATTTATGTCTACATCAATTAGAGAAAGGACGAATTACATTGCAAATTCAATTTATCCCATGTTACGCAGGAGCAATCGAGATTTCACCCTATCAGAAAAAAGAGGACGGAAGTTCCTTAATTTTTCGATATCGACCGGGAGAAACTCCAATCTTATTCATGCATCAGGTATCCATTTCGTATCCGGAGAGCAACGATTATGGTGCCGATTTTCGAGGACTCACCTTATGTGGACGCTTTGTTGGCGAAGAATCGTTTTATACCTTGCAGGATGGAGATTTCTTATTCTATACGGTTGAAGGGAATCAGTATAGAAGAGCTTGGCATGAACCATTTTATATGGAAATGTATCCATCCAACGAGATGTTATTGCCCTTTGAGGGAGAAGGTTCTGTATTAGAATTAGCCGCAGGAATGGAATCACACCCACCGGTTTATATTTGTACGCCGGAAAGTGAAAGTGCATTGGGACGAGCTTCACAAATTGCAGAACGAACGAAACAATTGTATGCCGCACATCCGGCATATCACCACATTATGCTAAAAACACCAAACGGCATTGTAACGGAATCCTTAGTATCCTTAACCGCAAAGCAGGATCCGAAAAAAGCAGATACCTTTATTGCCTTATTTATGGCCTTATCAAGGATGGAAAAAGGGAATGTCACCATTGCCAATCGTATTTTGGAGAATTGTGAATTTTCAGATGCATTCTCCTTATCGACACAGGAGGAACAGGTCAGTGCATTCATTGAATTTTCTCGATTAGCATCGACCAAAAAGAAGGAATATGTTTCTGACCAGATGTTAGACGTCATGTCCAGATCACGCGAGTATCAACGAGTAAAAGACGATTTGGCGAAACACGGCTTAGGCTTGAGTAAAACCCAGCAGTTTAATGTATTGCAGCAGGTTGGTTATTTCAGTCAGAACACAACCTCACAGGACAGTATATTATACAATTTATCAGACATGGGTGCCGGAAAGACACTCATGACCGTAGAAGCAATCTTCATGTTAGATTTGAAACGGATTCGAAGCTGGGAACAGAAACGAACCGAAGTACGAGAGGGTTTAATTATTGAAAAAGTATTCTTACCGGATAAGCATATCATTGCACCAACGTTGTCGATAAAATCATCATGGATAGACACATTTCGTATGTTTTATGATGTTACAGAAGTGGATGACAATACCTATACCTTATCGGTCACATACGAAGGGATTACAGCCATCAGTACCATTTATGTCGCACCATTTACCGTGAAAAATGGAAATATCTTTGTACAGAACAAATTACCGGAAACAACGAAGAATACGTATCTGATCATTGATGAAATTCATCAGTTGGTTGTCAAATCGGTGGCAAAGACAAAATTTTTCCCACCGAAGACGAATCCTTCTGAAGTGTATCGAATTTTCATCTTATCCGGTACAATGTCCAATTTAAAAGCCCAGCAGTGGTTTCATTTTTTGAAATTTATGGGACTTTCCGTTTCGGAGAATACGGCGGCAGCCGCATCGGACAAAGCGTCGACGCTGTCAAATACCTATCAGGAAAACATTCAGCGGGCAGCGACAAACATTCGTTCCGAACAGCATCGTTATTTTGACAGTGAGCCGTTGACATCCGAGAACTATTATCAGCATGATCTTGAGAAAAAACAGACCGCAATGGAGCGGGAATTTTTCACAAAATATAGTTCTCAGATTCTGCAGGTTTATGGACTGGATGAATATTCGGTGGAAGCGATATTAAATTCCAAATCATTGTTTTCTTTGGTTGCAGATCCAACAGAGTTGGATTCCATCAATTTTGAGTTGTTTTATAAAATTGTCGGAAGCAAAGCCGTAACCGCACAATCCTTACAGGTCGCCGAAGAATTATTTGGAGAACAGAAGCAGCAACACGTATCCGATATCATCAAAACCGTATCTCCGTTGTCAAAATCCGATATTCAGATTTTAAAGACCTTGCATCATATTGCGGAAGATCATCATCAGTATAAAAGTGTTACCATTGCAAAAGCAATCAACAATGCTATTTTGAATTTGAACGATGGATTGCAGACCAAGAATATCTATGACATTGTCTCTGGATTTGCGGAGAGAAATATGCGGTTTTTCGAATATCTGGCATCCTTAGATGTCAATATCTTAGAGCAACTTCCGGAGTCTGGTCTGATTGCAATGCCAAAATTAGAAGATACAGATAAATTTAAAGTATTGAAAGATATTTTACAGCGAGAGAAAGAGGAAACCCATCTGATTGTTGTCAATGATTACTATGCATTGAAAGCGTTATCGAATGCTTTGGGCATTGACCATTTGACAAAAGATCAGCTAAAACGAGAGTTGGATTATCAGGAGGTATTGGATACCTTATTTGAGAAACAGTCCATTGTGATTGTGACGCAGGATATGATAAAATCATCCTTGGATTTGGTACAGGCGAATCGTCTCATTCAGTATCAGTTGAATACGGAAATTTCCGATATTATTCAGACACAGAACCGAATCAACCGAATCGGTCAGACACGCGAGACCCGTGGATACTACATTGCTTCTGACCAGTTGCAGGAGAACTTAATCACCTTGTTCTTGGAGTCCTATCGAAACATTCGAGTAGCGCACAAGGGAATTGTAGAACTCTTTACAGATATTACATCTCAGATCAATGTGGTCAATGATTATCTGGAACGAGCATTTGCTGTGATTGAAGAGGATCATACCGTAACAGACGATGAGATACTGGATGATACAGAAACTGTAACTGTTTGTTCGGATTTGGCAATGGTCAATCCGTTGCCGGAAGGCGCACAGGTGGCGGCAGAAGAGAACCGTTCTCGTGCCATTTTATATCCACAGCAGGACACAGTTTTAGTCTTACTGCCATTGACCAATGGAAATGCCTTTCCAATTGGAACTTTGACCGAGGAGAAAAAGCAGTTGCTTCGCATCACAATGCCGACACAGGTTCGATGGAACTTAACAACCAATACGGTAGAGGAGTAAATAGTATGAAAACAAACATCAAAGTTGCCGGAACAACCTTTCATCCCCTTCCGGTGAGTACGGGGATTGCCGTTTCTGCAGAACAGACCATTGAGAATGTGCCTTGTGCAGTTGCACAGGCACTGCTCATTCCAGAACCAACCAATCCGTACGATTCAGAAGCGGTACAGGTGGTTGTAAAATTAACAGACGGGAAAGCGTTTGTGATTGGATATCTGCCAGCGAAAGAACCGCTCAAGACATCCATCAAAACTATGACGATTGCAACCTTGTTGATCAAAGATTATGGACAGGTTGGAAACTATTCCCCATCATTTATCATAACAGAAATTGGAGGTTAGCACATGTTACAGTTACCAGTCAGAGAAAAATTAAACATTCATGTCATCGGTGCTGGTGGTACCGGAGGATATTTCCTTTGTTTCTTAGCCCGATTACTGGCCGGTGGCAATCATATCATCCATGTATATGACGGTGATCGGGTAGAACCAAAGAATTTGAAACGACAGAATTTCACCATGGATGAACTGGATCTCAACAAAGCCGAAGCCATTTGTAATCGGCTTTCCAACGAGATTTTACAAGCACCCAAACTCATTGCACATTCTGAATATCTGACATGCAAAGAAGACCTATTGGCCGAGATTTTATCGTCCTTAGAAGAGGACCAGTCTCTGATCTTAGTCTTGGCTGTAGATAACATTGCCACGCGAAAAATGGTCAATGAACTGTTAATGACAGATTTGGTACAGGAACGGATTTTGACCATTGCGTTAGACTCCGGGAATGATATGCAGGGTGGACAGGTTGTGTTGTATGGAAATGCAGCCGTCAGCTATAAACCATTACTGGAAAAGTCGGCACAGGGAATGCTTCCCAGTATGTTGCAAGTCTATCCAGAACTTGATAAAATAAAAGATGAGAATCCGGGCTTGGTCCAAAATTGTGCGGACAACGCCGAAAGCGAGCCACAGGCAATGATGGCCAACGTGCGAAATGGAGAACTGCTCGCACATATCGTAACCCGTATATTCGAAACCCATAAAGCACCGGGTAACCTGTGGAGAAGTGATATTTTAACCGGAAACACGCGATGTATGTTTACCGGTTTTTTGGAACAGCTCACTACATTGGAGGGAAACTAAGATGAAAACAGCAGAAGAAATGCGAGCCTTCTTTGCCAAGATGCCAAAGAAACTCACACCGAACCCATACTGGATGTATGCGGCGGACACCGATGAGATTCGAACGGCCGACCAGTCGGAAGCCTTTTGTTTGGAGCGAATGGAATCCGTATTGACAACCGTACGAACCTATTTTCGTTCTGTTTATGAAAGTTTTCGGACCGAAGCACAGGTTCTTTGTGTGAAACAGGACGATGCAGAAAAATTAGATGCATTGGGAATCCCTCGTTTGATGGGCGTACATGACGTCTTTGGACAGCCGGTTATCATTTTTGTACTGCCACAGCAGAATACGCCAGTCAACTCGAGCATCAGTGATCTCTTTTGGCAGACACATTTGGTCGAACAGCGGATCGTACCAGTGGCACGCATTCATTCCCATCACCGTTTGGATCCGTATCAGTCGGCTACTGATTATAGTACCTTAAATTCTGGAACACTGGAACTGGTGATGGGTCATATTTTTGAAGAACCATTACAGGTGGGATATTGGTTAGATACCAAAGGAGCCTTGACAAAAGAACATGTCTGTGTTGGAGAACAGCAGGAAAACGGTTGTTTTGACATTCGTAAAATTCCATGCGGATGTTTAAAAAAATAACAAACACAAAAAAAAGCAAACAAAGAAAGAAAGAGGTAATGAGTATGAGACACGTACAGTTTAACTTTAACAATGAGATTGACAGATTTGAGCTTTTACAGAATGAAGAAACAGGTGTTGTGCAGGTTCCGGGCGAAAATGGAGAAATTCTGGCGGAATATGACAGCTTAGAGCAGTTTGCCGAAGTCTATGCACAGGCAAGAGATGTAAAACCGGAGCATTTAAAGAACTGGATTCTGGTAGAAAATGGGGATGTTGTATCCTTTATCTTACGTGCAGGTACAGCCGGCATTGATGCGGCTTCTATTGCGGAACAGATGAATGCCGTGTTTCAGGAAGCCAGAGCGAATGTGGCGTTTCATCCACTGGCCATTATGCGGGTAGAACAGGAAATTCAGAACGCAGCCGATGTAATGACAGCCCTTGCCATGTCCACAGAACAGGAAGTGGCCCGTTTTGTATATGACCGTTTAAATGAAATGGGAGCCTTTGTAGAACCAGTTGTAGAAGAACCGGAAGTGGATTCTCGTTCGGTGATGGAGCGGTATCTGGATAAGATTCTGGAACAGGATCATACATTAGCATTCTTTGGAAACCTGCTGCATACACCAGTAGCAGACAAACAGGTCATTCTGGAAGCACTGGAACATTCTCCAATTCCATATACGGTGGACATGCTCTCTACATTGTATGAAGACGCCTTATATGCAGCCAAAGAAAACATCGGTGTATGTGATCGATTTACAGCCATTTTGGTTGTTACACAGTCTGTTCCGGCAAATGATGCTACGGACGCAAAGAAACAGATGCTCACAGCGGCTCGTATGGCAGGTAGAGGCAGTGTCAATGTAACGTACTATGTGGTTGGTCAGCACCATCTTCGAAAAACAGCCAAACTGTTATCCATCCCTGAACTTCGGGAAAGTGCACTGTTTCTGGTAAACAATACACCGATTCTTGTAGAATTCAGTGATACCATTGACGACGAGCTGGAAGCAGAAAGAGAGGCCGAAGAGGAAAGACGTCGTGCCGAAGAATCGGACGACGGATATGACTATGAGGATGAGGATTACGACGACGAGGACGATAACGAACCGTGGTAAGACACTAAAAAATCCGTGGGTGTTATCACCCACGGATTTTTGATACTTGTACTTATAAGCTCAATGTTGCATCCAAATCCAAATCACCCAGTAACGCATCAATATCTACATCATCCGCCGTTACCGTTGGCTGAACCGGTGTCGTGTCCATCACAGGCTGGATCGGTGTTGTCTGGGCTACCGGTGTGCTCTGTGTAGACTGCATCGGAGTAGAAACGTCATTGGCGAATGGATTGGCCTGTCCGATTGCCTGTAAACGTTCAATTAAAGTTTCCTTAAAGGCATTTACATTATCAATAAACCGTTGTGCTCGGTCCAGATATGCATCTACATGTGCTTGGTCGACCGTTGCAATATTCATAGATGAAGTCTCCTTTCTACATAGTATGGTGGTAAGGACGCTGCTTCCAGACAGTCTTGTAACGTCACCACCAATTTAGTATTATTATAACATGTGAAACAGGGTGTGAAAAGTCCCTGTCACACGAAGTGAATTTTGAAAGGAGTTATCTACCGTGCAGATTCAAATTTTAGCCACCGGCTCGTCTGGAAATTCGGTCTTTGTCGATCAGTCCATTTTAATTGATGCCGGTATCAGTATCAAAGCCTTTCAAGCGTTTGACATACCAGTCGAGCAAGTGAAAGCCTTACTCATCACACATAGACATGGAGACCACATGAAATTACCATTGGTTCGACATTTATTAAAGCAGGGTGTTCCAGCTTTTTTACCAACCGATGTCATTGGAGAATTGACAAAGGAAGGAATCTTGGATGTCACTCCATTACTGGCCAGTGGACAAATCACCCCCATTCGACCGGATACCGTATTTTCGGTTGGTGATATGACCATTCAGGCATATCCACAGAAACATCACGATTTGATCAATTATGCCTTTGTTCTAACAAAAGAGGACGACCGCTTGCTGTATTGTACCGATTTGGATACCGTAGAAGCAACAGAGGTCGGCGTTGGATTGTTACATTTGGGACAGTTTGATACCATTTTGTTGGAGGGCAACTACGATGAGCCATACTTACGGGAATATATTGAATATATCATTTCCTTAGTTCCGGAGGCAGAAGATCCCAGGAAAGCAAGTGATGAGGATTTGGAACATTGGGTCAAAACCAATTATCGAAATTTACCGGATGAAGTAGCACGCAATGCGTTTCGAGCCATTCAGAATCATCGGCATTTATCCAAACAGCAGGCAAGAGCCTATGCCGTTGGGCATTTGAAGCCAAAGGGTGCTTATTATGAAATTCATCGATCCAGTCAGTTTTATGAGAAACCGGAAGACTGGCAGGGCGTATAACGAAAGGATGTTGTAGTCATGTGCAACAGGAAAGCACAGTATCGGGATGTTGTAAGGTGGCAACGAACGAGAGCCGAACAACGACGGCGATATTATCAGAAAACAGCAGGCTATCCGCCAAGACAATGGACGGCAGAAGAAGATGCTTTGGTATTGTCACATCAACAGACGGATACCAAATTATCACAGCAAATTCGTCGAAGTGTAGCCAGTATCCAAAAACGACGCTGGTTTTTAAATCAACAGTTGTAAGAAAGGAATGTTCGTATGAGTGAAACAGTAACCAACACACCAACGGTGATCAATATCCCAGCACCGGTTCCTAACGGGAATGACTATACCGTATCCGCAGAGATTTGGGAAGCATTAAAAGACGAAATTAACGCCGTTGCGATTCGCATTGATGCTGGTGAACAGTTATCGCCGGAAGATGTAACCAATGTAAGAAATCTGAGGAAACAGGTAGAATCATATTTGACCACGTTTAACAAAGCCATGCAAAATGCACAGGCAGAGTATAAAAACTTGGTCAATAAACAGTTAGTAGCATTGGGCTATGATAAAATTGACAACTATATTTTGAAGCAGAGACAAAAACAGCAAGCGGAACAGAATCTGCGACTGGCAACCAAGCAGAATCAGCTTCGAGCCATTGTCGAGAAACAGATTGAGAGTACAAGTCTCGTAAAACAGACCGTACTTGCTCATGAATTACTTCCGGCTTTTGCCAGTCGATTTCCAAATGTAAACAGTTCGGCGAAAACCAAAGACATCACCAATTGGGGTCCATATGAAGCAGTGATTACAACCAGCTTAAATATGTTGGATGTATTTTTCCATGACCCGCTTTTTGAAGGGGCAATGACACTTCCGATCACATCGGCAACGATGCAGCAGTTATTAAAATATATTCGAGACGGGCAGTTGGAACATCTGTCCTGTATGCGAGATATTTTTGCAAAAGATCAGGACTATTTGACACAACAGAAATTACGTGTTGAAATTGTAAGTAAAAACATTGCCTTAGAAGATCGGAAGAGCGTCGTGTAGGGAAAGAGTGTAGATCTCGGTGGTCGCCGTATCATTAAAAAAGGAAAGAGTG
>ENA-UPWN01000165-UPWN01000165.1-human-gut-metagenome-genome-assembly--contig:-NODE-165-length-36097-cov-11.110716_pt1 | contig 36097 bp, 27 predicted proteins | sample MGYA00250050_ERZ773377 | MGnify/ENA primary metagenome ERZ773377 (study PRJEB29103, sample SAMN06112008) | human gut metagenome | biome: human gut; feature: ankylosing spondylitis patient; material...
TTATATTCATCCTGCGGATACATCCAGCGATAAGGCAGACTAACTCCTGCGGCACGGCGGAAATCGGGATACCCCGTGACGCGGTCGCGGTCGACCAATTCAAAGCCCATGCGGTCGATGACGAGGCCGACCGTGCGCCAGGCGCGGTCAAAGGGTTCCTTCACGTCGACGGCTTCGAGGACGCCCTGCTCGTTCTTGACGAGGTCCGCCTTCGGCTCGGTCGGGGTCTGCTGGAGATCCTTCTGGACCTGAGCTTCTTCCAGGGCCTTCTGGGCGTTCGGGTTGAATTCGGCGTCGAGGCGCAGCGCGAGACGCTGGAGCATTTCCGCTTCCATCATCGGGTCGGCGGGACCGGGCTGCCAGATCGTGTTGTCGTTCTGGGAACCGGTGACGACTTCGACCATCGAGCGGTGCGTGATGTAGATGTTCGACGTGCCGTCGTCGTTCCTTTCGATGCGGGTGCGGTACTGGTCGCGCTCACCGGTCGAGTACGCAAAGTCGAGGACCTTGCCGATCGTGCCGCGGATGATGTCCTGCGGGAGCTTCGCCTTGTTCTCGGCCCATTCCGTTTCCATGTAGCCCGTTTCCGGGTTCTGCTGACGGATGACGAGACCGACCGACGGCCAGAAGTCCTGGACCACGGTCCAAACCTGTTCGGCGGGCGCCGTCACCTGGAGCCAGCGGTTCTGGCCGTCCTTCATCACCTTGACGTTCACCGTGTCGGGCACGATGTACTGCGCGGCGACGTTCTGCGGATTCTGGTTCTGCGCCGCGGCGGCCTGGCGGGCCGCTTCGGCGTTGGCGCTCACCACGCTCGGACGCGAAGGCACGTCGAAGCGGTCGTCCGTCTTGATCGGCGTCATGTCGGGCGGCACTTCCAGGTTCGCCCGCGTGTTCGAGGCCTCGTACTGAACCTTGTCGTTGTTGAAGGCCGAGTTGATGTCGATGCCGAAGTAGGCGCAACCCGTGAGCGACATCACGGCGGGGGCCAGGGCGGCGAGACGAAGCGTGTGCTTGGTCATCCTTATTCGTTCCTGTGGTTTGGGCCCGAAGGCCATAGTCCGAAAATTTTAGCAAAGCGACCGGGGCTTTTGGCGCGGCGGGACGCCCCGAAGTCAAGCGGCATGGGGATGCGGGCGAAGGTCTTCACGCGGTTTTCGCGTCGGCGCCGCATCCCCGTCCGGCCGTCGGAGCGTGCGAGGACCGCAGAGAACCTGCCTCAAAGAATCAGGTTGACGACCCACTGCCCCGCCCGGATGAAGGGCGCCACCACGTACCAGAGGCCGTTGAAGGCGAGAAGAAGCAGAAGGATCATGAAGCCCCAGCGCTCGGTCTTGTCGAATTCCCTCCCGATTTTCTCGGGGAGCACGCTCCGCACGATGCGCCCGCCGTCGAGCGGCAGGAGCGGAATCAGGTTCAGCGCCATCAGCACGACGTTCACCTGAATGCCGGCGACGGCGACTTCAAGAAAGAACCGCTCATGGATCCCGACCGAGACCAGCACCTTGAGCAAAAGCGCCCAGCAGACTGCCTGGAGCAGATTCGAGAGCGGCCCCGCCGCGGCGGTGATCCCCATCCCGGCCTTCGGGTTGCGGAAGTTCCAGGGGTTGATCGGCACGGGCTTCGCCCAACCGAAGAGGAGCGGCCCCATTCCGGAGAGCGTCGCCACGAGAAGCGTCACGCCCGGCACGATGATCGTCCCCATCATGTCGATGTGGGGGAGCGGATTCACCGTCACGCGCCCGAGCGCGCGGGCGGTGCGGTCGCCCAGGCGCTCCGCCGCCCAACCGTGGGCGGACTCGTGGAGCGTGATCGCGAAGATCATGGGGAAGGCGTAGACGCAGAGCGTCTGAATGGCGTGGGCGATGTCCATGAAGGAAATGTTCGGGTGGGCTGTGGTGGAGGAAGCGCGGCGGGATCGGGGCGCCCTCCGGTCCGTTCAAAACGTTGAAGAATGCCGCGAATCTTAGCGGATCGGGGAAAGCGGCCGCGCGCCCGGGGGTGCCTGCGGCCGCCGCGAAGGCGTAAAGGTGTTTTCGGAATTTTTCCGGTCGCGTCCGGAAGACGGCACCCGGCTCACCAACGGAGGTACTGCCAGACGGGCTTGAGGTCCTTGGGGAGCTGCGGCTGCGTGCCCGGCGTCGGGCGCGAGGACCTGAGGCTGTGCCAGTCGCTCCCGGTGCTCGCGAGGAAGTCCATCTCGCGGGCGGCCTGCGCGAAGCGGACGTCGTCGTCCGCCGTCTGCGAGCCCGAGCACACTTCGATCGCTTCGCCCCCGGCCTTCTTGAAGTCCTCCATGAGCGCGCCGATCATCCAGTCCTCCGTGAAGCGGTAGCGGCCGGGGTGCGCGAGCACCGCGATGCCGTTCTGGTCGCGGATGAAGCGGACGGCTTCCGCCACTTCGGGCCAGTCGACCTCGACGCAGCAGGGTCGTCCGGCTTTGAGGTACTTGTCGAAGGCGTCCTGATAGGTCTCGACGTGACCGTTTTCGTGGAGCCAGTTCGCGAAGTGCGTGCGCGAGAGGTTGTCCTTGTTCCCGGCCAAGGCGAGCGCCCCTTCGTAGGCGCCGTGAATGCCCATCGCGTCGAACTTCTCGGCAATGAGGCGCCCGCGGCGGTCGCGCTTCAGGCACACGTCCCGGAAGAATTCGTCGACGCCGGCGTTTTCGGAGTCGAGCCCCAGCCCCACGATGTGGATCGTGCGGCCGCCCCAGCGGGACGAAATCTCCACACCCGGGATGAAGCCCATGCCGAGCGCGTCCGCCTCGCGGTGCGCGGCGTGGATGCCGTCCATCGTGTCGTGGTCGGTGAGGCTCATCAGCGTGACGCCGTTGGCGTGCGCCAGGCGCACGAGTTCGGCGGGCGGGAGCGCACCGTCGGAGACGTTGGAATGGGTGTGAAGGTCGACGATCATGAGGATTCTCTTCTTCGGCCGGTTCGTTCGGTTCATCCGATTCGGCCCGGGGATTTTGACGAGTCTAGCACGCAGGCGGCAGGCCCCTTTCCCCGCACGACGGCCTTTTCCGGGGCGCCCACCCTCCTTCTTCGCGTTTTCACTTGGCTCACTCTTGCTTTTTTCCCGGTCCGCATGTAGAATCCCTTTCCTCTAGTCGGGGCGTAGCGCAGCCTGGTAGCGCACTTGCATGGGGTGCAAGGGGTCGCGAGTTCGAATCCCGCCGCCCCGACCAGAACCAAACACTCGAAGAAAGGTTGTCGGCCGTCGAAGGCAGACAACCTTTTTTCTTTGGCGGATTCAGTCCGCCCCTTCCCGTCGAACCCGACGGTTTTTGAGGTGTTCTCATCGTGAACGAATTCCAGAAACTGCTCTTCCCGACCGCGAACGTCCGCGGTTCGACCGTCGTGCTCCACGAAGCCTTCACGGAGGCGATCGCGCATCAGAAGCTCCCCGGGGCGGTCCGCCGCCTCGCGGGCGAAGCCGCGGCCGCCGCGGTGCTCGCCGCGGGCGCGCTCGACTTCGACGGTGCGGTGCTCCTGCAGATCGCGGGCGACGGCCCGGTGAAGCTCCTGGTCGCCGAAGTGAAGCGCGACCTCACCTTCCGCATCTCGGTCCGTCTGCGCGACGACGCCGATCCGGCGGCTGTTGCGGATGACGCCGACATGAAGGCGCTCGTCAACCAGTCGGGGCGCGGGCGCTGCGCCTTGATCCTCGACCCGAAGGACCGCGCCCCCGGCCAGCAGCCCTATCAGGGCGTGGTGGCCTTAGAAGGGAGCACCTTCGCCGAAGCGTTCGAAGCGTATTTCCGCGATTCCGCGCAGCTCGACACCAAGATCAAGCTCGCCGCGGGCGACGACGCCGCGGGCGGGATCATGCTCCAGCGCATGCCGACCGAAGGCGGCAAGACCCCTGAGAACTACGACCCCGAAGGTTGGAACCGCATCGCGATGTTCGCGGACACGGTGAAGACGGAAGAGCTCCTCACGCTCGCCGCCGGTGAAGTGAACCGCCGCCTCTTCTGGGAGGAGAGCCCCTTGGTCACGATGGAAAAGGTTCCGGCCTTCTCCTGCCGCTGCTCCGACGAGGCCGTCCGCGCGATGCTCAAAAACCTCGGCGAAGAGGAGCTCCGCGCGATCATCGCGTCCGAAGGCAAGATTGAAGTCACCTGCGACTTCTGCGGTCAGACCCGCACGTACGACGACGTCGACGTGACCGAACTCTTCAAGCCGGTCGAGAAGGCTGAAGCCTGAGCGACACGCTGAGCCACAACGAACATCGGGCCGGTTTCCGAGGAGGAAACCGGCCCGAATGCTATGGGACTCTATGAGGATGGGCCTTTGCCGCCGACCTACTCGCGACGGTCGCGCGCCTTGGGGGCGCGCTGGTTCTTCGGCGCGTAGTAGAGGTCGCTCTTCTTCGGCTCAAAGGTCGGCTGCGCGCCCGCCGCGATGTCGGGTGCGCGGAAGTCGGGCATCCCCTCGCGGGTGAGCCCGCCCTTGGCGGCGCCGGGGGCTTCGAGCCGGAAGAGGACTTCGTTCTCGCGGATCATCGAGAGCTGCCGGCGGGCGCGCTCCTCGATCGCGTCCCGGCGGTTCTCCAACGAGTAGAGTTCCGCCGCGAGCGTCTCGTTCCCGGCGCGCAGTTCGGCGTTGAGGCGCTTCTGCGCCGCAAGCTGGGCTTCGAGCTCACGGAGTCGATCCCAACTCGTGCGCCCGGCCCAGAGCTGCCACTGCAGCACGGCGATGCCCGCCGCCAAAAGAACGATGAAGAACCGCGTCAAGGGCGTCTCCTCCTTGAATCCTCAATCAGCCGCGGATCGAGTAGAAGGCGGCGCGGCCGGGGTAGACGGCGACTTCGCCCAGGCCCTCTTCGATGCGAAGGAGCTGGTTGTACTTCGCCATGCGGTCGGAGCGGCTCATCGAACCCGTCTTGATCTGACCGGCGTTCAAGCCCACCGCGATGTCCGCGATCGTGCTGTCTTCCGTTTCGCCCGAGCGGTGCGAGACGACGGCGGTGTAGCCGGCGCGCTTCGCCATTTCGATCGCTTCGAACGTCTCCGTCAACGTGCCGATCTGGTTCACCTTGATGAGGATCGAGTTGGCGACGCCCTTCTCGATGCCTTCCTTGAGGATGGCGGGGTTGGTGACGAAGAGGTCGTCGCCCACCAACTGGACGCGCTTGCCGAGGGCATCCGTCAACTTCTTCCAGCCTTCCCAGTCGCCTTCGGCCATGCCGTCTTCGATCGAGATGATCGGGTAGCGGTCGCACCAGCCGGCAAGCACCTCGATCCACTGTTCGGCCGTAAGACGCGCGCCGGAGGACTTCTTCATGACGTAGCAGCCGTCCTCAAAGAATTCCGAGCTCGCGCAGTCGAGACCGAGCGCAATGTCCTTCCCCGGTTCGTAGCCCGCGGCACGGATCGCTTCGAGGATGAGTTCGATGGCTTCCTCGTGCGATTCGCACTTCGGCGCGAAGCCGCCTTCGTCGCCCACGGCGGTCGACATGCCGCGGCCGTTGATGATCTTCTTCAAGGCGTGGAACGTTTCCGCACCGTAGCGGAGCGCTTCACGGAAGGACGGGGCCCCGACCGGGATGATCATGAATTCCTGGAGGTCGAGGTTGTTGTTGGCGTGCGCGCCCCCGTTGATGACGTTCATCATCGGGACGGGCATCTGCACGGCGCCCATGCCGCCGAAGTAGCGGTAGAGCGGGAGGCCCGCTTCGGCGGCCGAGGCGCGCGCGACCGCCATCGAGACGGCGAGCATGGCGTTGGCGCCCAGGCGGCTCTTGTTTTCCGTGCCGTCCAACTGAATCATCAGGCGGTCGATCTGGGCCTGGTCGTTCGCTTCGAGACCGATCAGCGCGTCGGCGATTTCGCCTTCGACGTTGCCGACGGCCTTCAAGACGCCCTTCCCGAGGTAGCGGGACTTGTCGCCGTCGCGCAGTTCGATCGCTTCGCGCACGCCCGTCGAGGCGCCCGAGGGCACGGCGGCGCGGCCGGTCGCGCCGCTTTCGAGCCAGACTTCGGCTTCAACGGTGGGATTGCCGCGGCTGTCGAGAACTTCACGGCCGATGATGTCAATGATGGCGCTCATGAGATTTTCCTTGAGGGCAGTAAAGATGTGAAATTCGCGAAGGACCCCGCCGGGGATCCTTCGCGACTGAAGCATTAGGCGAAGTCGTTTTCCAGAAGCGGACGCGACTTGACGACGCGGTCGAGCTCGAGAAGGCTCTCGAGCAACCCCTTCATCTTGTCGAGGGGCACCGCGTTCGGGCCGTCCGAGAGGGCGCAGGCCGGGTTCGGGTGCGTTTCCATGAAGAGGCCCGAGACGCCCGCCGCGACCGCGGCGCGCGCGAGCACGGGCACGAACTGGCGCTGGCCGCCCGAGCACGTGCCGTTCCCGCCCGGGAGCTGCACGGAGTGCGTCGCGTCGAAGACGACGGGGCAGCCCGTTTCACGCATGATCGCGAGCGAGCGCATGTCGGAGACGAGGTTCCCGTAGCCGAACGAAGCCCCGCGTTCGCACACCATGAAGCGGTCTTCCGAGAGCCCGGCTTCGCGCGCGGCTTCGCGGGCCTTGGCGACGACGTTCGCCATGTCGCCGGGAGCCAGGAACTGGCCCTTCTTGATGTTGACGGGAAGGCCCGAGACGGCGCAGGCGCGGATGAAGTCCGTCTGGCGGCAAAGGAACGCGGGCGTCTGCAGGATGTCGACCACCTTCGCGACGACGGGGACTTCCTCCGTCGTGTGGACGTCGGTGATGACGGGGACGCCCACCTTTTCGCGCACGGTCGCGAGGATCCTCAGGCCCTCGTCCATGCCGAGGCCGCGGAAGCTCTTCCCGGAGGTGCGGTTCGCCTTGTCGTAGCTCGCCTTGAAGACGTAGTTGATGCCGAGCTCGTCGGTGATCGCCTTCATCGTCCCGGCGATGTCGACGGCCATCTGTTCGCCTTCGATCACGCAGGGACCGGCGAGAAGAAAGAACGGGCGGTCGAGGCCCGCCTCAAAACCACAGAGCTGCACGTTGCGGCCCTCCCATGGTGCGCGGGGTCCGTATCGGCCGCGGCGTCCGGCATCCCGGGCACGGCGCTTTCCCCGCTGGATTTTGTAAAGGGCGGCGCAAAGCCTTGCGCCGCCCTGCGGATGCGTCCCACGAGGGGCGCTTCTCAAAGCGCCCCGGAAGGCCTGATCTTATCAGGCGTTCTTTTCTTCGTGCTTCGCGATCGCGGCTTCGACGTACGCCTTGAAGAGCGGATGGCCGAAGCGCGGGGTCGAGGTGAATTCCGGATGGAACTGCACCGCGAAGAAGAAGGGATGGCCCGGGAGCTCCATCATTTCGGGGAGGTGCTCGGAGGGCGTGCGCGCCGAAATGACGAGGCCCTTCTCTTCGTACTGCGCGAGGTAGGCGTTGTTCACTTCGTAGCGGTGGCGGTGGCGTTCTGCGACGACGTCGCCGTAGATGCGGTGGGCGAGCGTGCCGGGCTTGACCGGCACTTCCTGACGGCCCAGACGCATCGTGCCGCCGAGGTCGCTCTCTTCGTCACGCTTCTGCACTTCGCCCGTGCGGTCCTTCCATTCGGTGATGAGGGCGACGACGGGGTGCGGCGTGCCGGGGTCGAGCTCGGTCGAGTTGGCGCCACCAAGACCGCAGACGTGGCGGGCGAATTCGACGATCGCCATCTGCATGCCGAGGCAGATCCCGAGGAACGGAATCTTGTTTTCGCGGGCGAATTCGATCGCCTTGATCATGCCTTCCGTGCCGCGCTTGCCGAAGCCGCCCGGAACGAGGATGGCGTCGAGGCCTTCCAAAACCGCCGTGCCTTCCTCTTCGATGCGGGTGGCGTCGATCAGCTTCGTGCGGACCTTCGTTTCCGTGTGGATGCCGGCGTGGATGAGCGCTTCGTTCAGCGACTTGTAGCTGTCGGCGTACTCGACGTACTTCCCGACCATGCCGATCGTGATTTCGCGCTTCGGGTTCTTGATGCGCTCGACGATCTGCTCCCAGGCGGAGAGGTCCGCGGGCACGGTTTCGAGGCCCAACTTCTTGCAGACCAATTCGTCCAGCTTCTGGGCGTGGAGCATCAGCGGCACTTCGTAGATGGTCGAAGCGTCCGCGACGCTGATCACGCAGTCCATCGGCACGTTCGAGAAGAGCGAGATCTTGGCGCGTTCGCCTTCGGGGATCATGCGCTCGGCGCGGCAAAGCAGCATGTCCGGGTAGACGCCTTCTTCGCGGAGCTTCTGCACGGAGTGCTGCGTGGGCTTCGTCTTGAGTTCCCCGGCGGACGGGATCCACGGGCAGAGCGTCAGATGGATGAAGCACGTGTTGTTGCGGCCGACGCGGAAGGACATCTGGCGGACGGCTTCGACGAACGGGAGCGATTCGATGTCGCCCACCGTGCCGCCGATTTCGACGACGCAGACGTCGGGCTTGCCGTCGTGGGCGCTCGCGGCGCCGCGCTGGATGAATTCCTGAATTTCGTTCGTGATGTGCGGGATCACCTGGACGGTCTTGCCGAGGTATTCGCCGCGGCGTTCCTTGCGCAGCACGCTTTCGTAGATCTGGCCCGACGTGAAGTTGTTGGGCTTGTGCATCTTCGCCGTGATGAAGCGCTCGTAGTGACCGAGGTCGAGGTCGGTCTCGGCGCCGTCTTCCGTCACGAAAACCTCACCGTGCTGGAAGGGCGACATCGTACCCGGGTCGACGTTGATGTACGGATCAAGCTTGATCATCGTGACCTTGAGCCCGCGGGACTCAAGGATGGCCGCCAAAGAAGCGGCGGCGATGCCCTTGCCCAAGGAAGAGACAACGCCGCCGGTCACAAATACGTACTTGGTCATGTGATTACCAACCCAGTGTGTGAGGATCCACGAAAACGAAAAACGGGCATTATAACCACGCAGAAGGCGGCGCCCGAAGTTTGCGACATTCTAAGTAAAAAGGCTCCCCGAAGTGAACCCGGAAAGCCTCTTTTTGAGAGGGGTTTTGAGCGGGGTGAAGGCCTCACACCAACGTGCGGCCGAGGTCCTTCGCGAGCGTCTCGCCGTCGGGCGCTTCGCGCACGCCCGAGAACGTGCGGCAGACGTCGCAGTCCTTCTCGTTCCCCCGGAAATCCCACTCGGGCTGCACCGTCACGTGGTCGATCCCGAAGCGCTCGTGAAGCCCCGCGCGGATGACGTCCAGAATCATCGGCCAGCATTCGGGCGACTCGATCCGCACGTGGCACTGAATGGCGCCATGCCCCGGGCTCATCGTCCAGACGTGAAGGTCGTGCACGCGCCGCACGCCGGGCACCGCTTCAAGAAACCGCCCCACGTCGTCGAAGCGCACGCCTTCCGGGACGCTGTCCAGCATCACGCGGCAGGCGTCCCGCAGGATCCCGTAGGTGGCGTGAAGCAGAAGCACGCCCACCAGCATCGAGAGGATCGGGTCGATGATCGCGGGACCGCCCATCCAGATCACGGCACCCGCGATGATCGCCGCCACGGACCCCATGAGGTCGCCCATGACGTGAAGGAGGGCCGCGCGGGTGTTGACGCTCTCCTGGTCGCGGGAGAGCGTCCAGGCGACGCCGATGTTGATCAGAAGACCCGCCGTCGCGATCCCCATCACCATGGGACCCGACACGGCGACGGGTTCCGCGATGCGGTTCGCGGCCTCGACGAAGAGCCAGATGACGACGCCCAGCATGACGAGGCCGTTCACGAACGCCGCCAACACCTCCACGCGGCCATGCCCGAAGGAGTGGTCGGCGTCGGCGCCGCGCATGGCGATGCGGTTGGCGACCAACGCGAAGAGCAGGCTCGCCGAGTCGGTCACCATGTGGCCGGCGTCGCCGATCAAGGCGAGCGAATTCGCCATGAGGCCGCCCACCAATTCCATGAAGGAGAAGATGAGCGTGAGCGCCACCGCCCAACCGAGCACCCCGGTGCTCGTCTTTTCCGCGGCGTGCGTGTAGAGGCTGTCGCCCGCGCCGTGGAGCGCATAGCGCTGCGCGCGGACGTCGTCGTTGTTCTTTTCGGACATGAGGGTCGTCGTAAGGAGGCCTCCGGTTGGTCGCCGGAGGTCTTTTGGAAATGCTTTTCTGAAGGAATGCCCGCATGATAAACGTTCGGCGCGGCCGGGGCGCGGGGTTTCGGCCTTCGCGAAGCACCCTCCGCGCAGCCCGGATACGAAGAAGGTCCTGCCTTCCCTCGGACGAAAGGCAGGACCTTCGGCGCCATGACGACGGGCGCTTTACTTCTTCAGGATCCGTTCCGCAGCCGCATCACCCGCGATGCGCCCGAAGCTGATCGTCTCGGAGATCGAGTTCCCGCCCAGGCGGTTCTTGCCGTGAACGCCGCCCGTCGTTTCACCCGCTGCGTAGAGACCGTCGATCACCTTGCCGTCAGCAGTCAGGACGCGCGTGCGCTCGTCGATCTTCAAGCCGCCCATCGCGTAGTGGATGGCGGGCGTGATTTCGATCGCGTAGTACTTCGGACCGGTGAGCTTCACCTTGATGTCGGGTCGGCCGAAGTCCGGGTCCTTCCCGGCGTCGACGTAGCCGTTGTAGGCCTTGATCGTCTCAGCCAACGCCTTCGGATCGATCCCGGCGTTCTTGCCGAGCTCTTCCAACGTGGCGCCTTCCTTCACGAGGCCCAGTTCGAAGCAGGCTTTGAGCTGCCCCACCTTGGCACGGGTGTTGTCGTCGAAGATTTCAAAGGCCGTGCCGCCGGTCTGCTTCGAGACGGCGGCGCTCGTCACGTCGCGGGTGGCGAGCTCCTGGATGAAGCGCTTCCCCTCACGGTTCACGAACACCGCACCCTGCCCTCGAACGGTTTCCGAGATGATGACGGGGGAGCCGACGAGAAGCGTCGGATTCAACTGAATCTCCTTCATGTCGACGAGACCGGCGCCCGCCGCTTCGCCGAGGATCATCCCGTCACCGGTCGTGCCGGGCTGATTCGACGTTTTGGTCGATTCGGGGATCGAGGGCTGGTAGTGCTTCACGAGCGCCTTGTTGGCGCCGAGCCCGCCCGTCGCCAACACGACGGCCTTCGCATCGATCCGGTAGACGCCGGAATGCTTGCCTTCGACCAAGACGCCCGTCACCGCGCCCTTTTCATCCTGCACGAGCTTCACGACGCGGGAATTGAGCCTCAGATCGACCCCGTCCATCTTCTCCGCCTGATCACGGAAGAAGGCGGAGAGGTACGGACCCACGGCCTGGCCGCCCTTGGGACCGTGCATGCGCGGGGCGGAAGCACCCGCACCGCGGGCGACGTTCTCAAGAACGGCGCCGCGGTCCTTCAACCACGCGATCGAGGCCGCGGATTCGTTCGCAAGCACGTCCACGAGCTTCCGGTCGGCGATGTTCTTGCCGCCTTTGAAGGTGTCGTCCGCCATCATCTTCGGGTTGTCTTCAATCCCTTGGGCCTTCTGGAAGACCGACCCGGCGGCGTTCATGCCGCCCGCCGCCAACTGGGAGTTGCCGCCCGGGATCGCCATCTTTTCAAGGATGACGATGTTTTTGACGCCCTGATCGTGGGCTTCCATCGCCGCCACGAACCCTGCGGCGCCCGACCCCACCACGACGAGGTCGACGGCTTCCGTGCGCACGGGCGCGGCGCCCTTCAGGTCGGGCAAAGGCGTCGGGACGGGTTTGGCGCCGCCGCCGAACGGAATCTTCAGGGACGGGAAGTCGTGACAGCCGAGGCAGTACGCCTCGCTCTTTTCGTGCCCGTGGTGGCAGGCCGTGCACTGGATCTTGCCGAGGTGGCTCGCATGCGGATTGGGCTCACCCTTCGGGGCCGGGTGCTTTTCCGCCACCGCGGCGAGGTCGCCGTGGCAGCCCGTGCAGGCGGCGTTCATTTCCTTTTCGCCGTCCGACACCTCCATGCCGTTCTTGTGGCAGGACGCGCACGTGGCGCCGACTTTGGATTGATGAAAGCCCGCGAGCTCGGTCGAGTAGTCTGAAGCCGCCCAGACGGAAAACGGCAGTGCGAGTGCGAGCGCCGTCAGCGTGGCGACGGTTTGCTTGGTCATAGAAGTCTCTCCTTGGGGTCGTCGGACGAAGACGTCCGATGCTGTCGGGCTCTTTTCTCAATTCAAGCCCTTGGACCGGAGCTTAAGCGTCTCTTCTTCCGACCTTCAGGCAAACCCCGTCAATCATTTCCGAAGGGGCCTTCGCGAAAACCGAAGGCTCGGGCATGAAGCAACCGACAGGATCCCCGTTGCGCAACGCAACCGAGACATCCCTTTCGGGTTCCGGTATCGTGAGGGACGATCACCATCAGACCAACCTCTTTTCCCACCATGCGCATCGGCAACCTCGGCGACCTCCGCGTCTTTCTCGCCACCGTCGAACTCGGGAGCCTCTCGAAGGCGGCCCGCGTCCTGCACCTCTCGCTCTCCGCGGTGAGCGTCCGTCTCAAGCACTTGGAAGAAGACCTCGGTTGCCGCCTCGTCGTACGCACCGCCAAGGGACTCGAACTCACCGACGCGGGGCGGGTCCTCGCCCGAGAAGCGGCGGAGGTCGAAAAACGTCTCGACCAACTCCTCCAGGCGATGGCACCCTTTGCTTCCGAAGAGGCGGCGACGCTAAGGGTCGCCGGCAACTACAACGCCTCCGTCACCGTCCTCCCGCCCGCCATCCGCACGTTTTTGTCGGGGCACCCCGAGGCGGAGGTCGAACACCTCTCGATGACGAGCGAAGGCGTCGTTTCCGCCGTCGCGATGGGTACGGTCGACGTGGGCGTCTCGGCCTGGACGGGAACGTTTCAAGGCGTGCGGTTCCTTCCCTTGGAAACCGACCGGCTCGTGCTCGTCTTCCCGGCAGCGCATCCCTTGGCCGGGAAGACCGCCGTCGACTTCACGGAAGCCTTGAACTGCCCCTTCGTCGCGCTCACCGAAGCCTCCGCGATGCAGAACTTCATTCTCGAAAAAGCACGTGTTGCGGGGCAGCCGATCCGACCGAGGGTGCGCGCCGAGAGCATCGACGTCCTCCTCAACTACATCGAGATGGGCGTGGGGATCGGAGTGCTCCCCAAGCGCACCTGCGACACGGCGCTCGCACACCGACCGGAATTGACCTACGTTCCGATCGAAAACGCCTGGGCGACCCGCACGCTTCGGATCGCGCTCCCGGCCGACGCCGCCAGGCGTTCGCGCCTCTCGGAAGAGTTCCTCGCGATCCTGCAGGCGTCGAAAGTCTGAGGGCTGCGACGACCTGCACGACACACCCCCAAACACAACGGCCTCCGGCCGCTGTCGCGGTCGGAGGCCGTCGGATCGGAAAGACTTACCGGATTACTGCTTGAGGAGCGGCGTCACCGCAGCGTCCTTCGAACCGGCGAGAAGGCCCGTATTCGAGTAGATGCCGAGCTTCTGGCGCGTGTCGACGATGTCGAGGTTGCGCATCGTGAGCTGGCCGATGCGGTCGACGGCCGTGAACATCGAGTCGCCCTTTTCCATCGTGAGGCGCGAGGGTTCGTAGGTGAGGTTCGGGCTCACGGTGTTGAGGATCGAGTAGTCGTTGCCGCGACGGAGTTCGAGCGTGACTTCGCCCGTGATCGCACTCGCCACCCAGTGCTGGGCGCTTTCGCGGAGCATGATCGCCTGGCTGTCGAACCAGCGGCCCTGGTAGAGGAGGCGGCCGAGCTTGATGCCGTTGATGCGGTACTGCTCGATCGTGTCTTCGTTGTGGATGCCGGTGACGAGACGTTCGTACGCGATGAAGAGAAGCGCCATCCCCGGGGCTTCGTAGATGCCGCGGGACTTCGCTTCGATGATGCGGTTTTCGATCTGGTCGGACATGCCGAGGCCGTGGCGGCCGCCGACGCGGTTCGCTTCCATCATGAGTTCGACCGGGTCGGAGAAGCGCTGGCCGTTGATCGAGACGGGGACGCCGTGCTCGAACGCGACCTTGACGACTTCGGGTTCGATCTTGCAGTCTTCGCGCCAGAAGGGCACGCCCATGATCGGTTCGACGATCTTCACCGACGTGGAGAGCTCTTCCAGGTCCTTCGCTTCGTGGGTGGCGCCCAGCATGTTCGAGTCGGTCGAGTAGGCCTTTTCGGCGCTCATGCGGTAGTCGAAGCCCTCCTTCTGAAGGAACGCGGACATTTCGGCGCGGCCGCCCAGTTCCGTGATGAACTGAACGTCGAGCCAGGGCTTGTAGATCTTGAGTTCGGGGTTGGCGAGAAGACCGTAGCGGTAGAAGCGTTCGATGTCGTTCCCTTTGTAGGTCGAACCGTCGCCCCAGATGTTGACGCCGTCTTCGCGCATGGCGGCCACGAGCATCGTGCCCGTCACGGCGCGCCCGAGCGGCGTCGTATTGAAGTAGAGCTGGCCCGCGGTGCTGATGTGGAAGGCGCCCGCCTGGATGGCGGCGATGCCTTCGTGCACGAGCTGCGCGCGGCAGTCAATGAGGCGCGCATTTTCGGCGCCGTACATCATCGCGCGGCGGGGAATCGCATCGTAGTCCGTCTCATCGGGCTGCGCGAGGTTCGCGGTGTACGCATAGGGGAGCGCCCCCTTGTTCTTCATCCAGCGGAGCGCCGCGCTGGTGTCGAGGCCGCCGGAAAACGCGATGCCGACCTTCTGGCCGACGGGAACGCTCTGCAGAATCGTTTGAGACATGACGATGTATCCCTTCTTTGGTTGTTCGTTGCTGTGGGTGCGCGCATCCGGGCTGCGGGATGCGGAGTCGTAAGGCCGTGGTTCGCCGAGGGGGTGCCCGTCAAACCGGTGCCCCATTATTTCCTGCGGGAGGACCGCAGAACGGGCGCCCGGGCCCGCTCACGCGCATCCCTTAAAGCATCACAAAGGGCTTAGATAGTCCTCCCTACCCCGATTCACTATCGGTCGACAAGTTCGCGTTTTCGGGCGAAACGGTCGATTTGCGGTTGAGGGAGGGTTGAGGGGGCTTGAAGAAAGACCGGCCGGAAGACCGCCCGGACGTCCGGCCCGAAAAACGCAAAAAGGTCCCAAACCGATGGGACCTTTCTCACAAAACCGCCGTTGTCCGAACAAATCAACCGAGTAGGCTCTACCTATTCGATTTAACCAAACAGTACTAAGCAGTTCGTCTTAGTTTAATGCCGGACGAATGCTTTGGTATCAGGGTTTCCCTTTTTCTGAAGGGTTCTTCAGCGAAGTCAAACCCGCAGGGGGTCTTTTCACGGTTCCGGGCGGCCTCCCTCTACACTCCCGTCAGCCGTTCGGGACCGGGCATGAAACCCAAGTCGGCAGGACCAAGCCGACGCACGGCGCCCGAACTCATCCGGAGAAACTTCAAGAGGAGCAATCTCATGACCATGATCCGCAAGACCCTTCTGACGCTCGCCCTGACGGCCGCTTCGGGCGCCGCCCTTGCGCTCCCGAACATCGCCGTGCTCGCCACCGGCGGCACGATCGCCGGCGCGGGCGCGAGCTCGACGGGTTCCGCGTACGAAGCGGGCAAGGTGTCGGTGAACCACCTCGTGGCCGCCGTTCCCGAACTCGCGAAGGTCGCGAACGTCACGCCCGTGCAGGTGACGAACATCGGCAGCCAGGACATGTCGGACGAAGTTTGGCTGAAGCTCGCCAAGACGATCAACGCCGACTGCGGCAAGTACGACGGCTTCGTGATCACGCACGGCACGGACACGATGGAAGAAACCGCGTACTTCCTGCAGCTCACGAGCAAGTGCAAGAAGCCCGTCGTGATGGTGGGCGCCATGCTCCCGTCGACGGGCCTCTCCGCTGACGGTCCGCGCAACCTCTTCCACGCCGTCATCACCGCCGCCGAACCCAAGACCGCCGACTACGGCGTCGTCGTCGCGATGAACAACGTCATCGTGGGCGCGCGCGACGTGATCAAGACCAACACGGTTCAGCCGGAAACCTTCCAGGGCGCGAACTTCGGCAAGCTCGGCACGATCTTCAACAACAAGGTCGAGTACGAAATGATGCCGCTGCGCAAGCACACGACCGAAACGCCCTTCGACGTTTCGAAGCTCGACAAGCTCCCGAAGGTCGGCATCGTCTACAACCACGCCGGCGTTGAAGGCGTCCAGGCCGAAGCCCTCGTCAAGGCGGGCTACCAGGGCATCGTGAACGCGGGCGTCGGCAACGGCAACATCCACAAGTCCGTGTGGCCGATCCTCGAGAAGGCCGCCAAGGACGGCATCGTGGTCGTGCGTTCGTCGCGCGTCCCGACCGGCGCCACGACGAAGGACGCCGAAGTCGACGACAAGAAGATGGGCTGGGTCGCCTCCGGCTCGCTCAATCCGCAGAAGGCCCGCGTGCTCCTGCAGCTCGCCCTCACGAAGACGACCGATTGGACGGAAGTTCAGAAGTACTTCGACCAGTACTGATGAGTTCCCGAGCGTGCGGCCGACCTGACACCGGCCGCACGCCTCCCGAAGTCAAGTCCTTCACGCCGCCCGGCAGGGATTCCGCCCCGCCGGGCGGTTGTTTTCCGGCGAACGCGGACTTTTGATCCTCCGGGAGACCATCTTTCAACCGATTACCCAAACCCCAAGTCTTTTCTGAAACCACTGAATCCTTGCCCGCGGCCGCACGCTTTGCCCGTTCCCGGGCGCAACGCGCGTGATTTTTAAAAATTCCGCCGATAGAATCCGGATTCGAAAAACTTTCATTCCGACCCCTGAGGCCCACATGTCCGACCTCACCACGACCCCCACCCGCCGCACCTACCGTACGCGCGACCTGCTCACGCTTTCGCTTCCGATGATGGCGAGCTTCCTTTTGGAGATGCTCATCGGCCTCACGGACGCCGCCTTCCTCGGGCGCACGACCGAGGAGGCGTTGGGCGCCGCCGCGATTTCGGGCGTGCTCTTCCTCACGGTCCTCATGATCGGGATCGGCTACTCGACGGGTCTCCAGGCCGCGATGGCGCGCGCGAACGGTGAGGGGCTCGACGGCGAAGTCGGGCGGCTCTTCCGCTCCGGGGTCGTCACGCTTCTCTTCTTTGCGGTGATCGGGGTGCTCTTCTGCGCCTTCGCCGGGCCCTCCGTCTTTCAACTCTGGCTCGACAACCCGATCGTCGCGCGCGACGCCTCGGACTACCTCTTCTGGCGCGGGATGGGGCTCCCCATCGCGTTTCTCTGCGCGGCGCTTCGCGCCTACTTCGTGGCGACGCTGCGCCCCAACGTGCTCACCATTTCGGCCGTCGCCATGGTGGGCGCCAACATGCTCCTCAACTACGTCCTCATCTTCGGCTGGGGACCGATCCCCGCGATGGGGATCAGCGGCGCGGCGATCGCGTCCGCCGTCGCGGAAGTCGCGGCGCTCGCGTTCTTTCTCCGTGAAGTCCGCAGGACCCCGAAGGCGCGCCGTACGATCTGGGGCGGCACGGACGCGCCCGCCGACTGGGGCTGGGACGCGCGCACGCAGAAGGTTCTCTTCGTCTTGGGCCGCTGGGTGATGCTCCAGGAAGCGGTCGCCTTCGCCGCGTGGTTCGCGTTCTTCCTCGCCATCGAACATTTGGGCGCGGCGGAACTCGCGCTCTCGAACGTGCTCCGCCAAATCGGGGGCTTCCTCTTTCTCTTCATCCACGCGCTGGGGGCCACGGCCGGCACGGTGAGCGCGAACCTTTTGGGCGAACACCGCGAAGGCGAGATCTCCGGGGTCGTGCGCCGAGGGTTCCTCTTGTCCGTCGGACTCACGGGCCTCACGGTCATCGCCTTTTCCGTGGCGCCCCGGGCGGTGATCAGCATCTTCACGGACCTCCCCGAAGTCGTCAACGCCGAGCTCGGTCCCTACTGGATGCTGCTCCTCTCGTTCGTCCCGGGCGTGCCGGGGATGTACCTCAACTTTGTGCTCGCGAGCGTCGGGCGCACCAAGGCGGCCGCAACGGTGAGCGGCTGCTCGGTCGTGACCTACGTCGCGTACATCGCGTGGCTGACGACGGAAGCCTCGACCCTCACGCAGTACTGGTTCTCCGACACCGTCTACTACACGACGGCCGGGATCGTCGCGACGGTCTTCTACCTGCGCTCGCCCTGGCGGCGAAAGGGCTGAGCACTTTCCGGAGGCCAAATACACGAAAAGCCGAAGGCATCACGCGCTTCGGCTTCGTCGTCTTGAGAGGTCGCTTGGCGGGGCCGCCGGGACTCGAACCCAGATCAGACCCTTAGGAGGGGCCCGTTCTATCCTGTTGAACTACGGCTCCGCATGCGGAAGGCGGAGTTTATCACCTTTTCGCCCTTTTCTCCGATCTTGTTCCGATCCGGCTCAACGCTTGTGCAGACGGGTCTGGGCGATGGAGAGCAGAAGCTGCTTTTCGCCGACGCCCGGACCGAACTTGATGCGGATCCTCGCGCCGGTGCCGACGCCTTCGACCGCCTGCACCACGCCAGGCCCGAACATGTCGTGCTCGACGTGTTCGCCGTGCTTGAAGCCGGCGGCCGACTCCGCCGCGTTCGCGACGACCTTCTTCGCGCTCGGGAGCTCCTTGTCGGCGCTCCCCGGGACCCAGTAGCCGGAGCTCTGCGTGGTCGCCGCGGTCGGGCGGCGCACCTTCACCTGGGCGCTCGAAGACCCGTAGAAGCGGTCGCCCTTCTGGTAGTTCTTGTCGCGGGGCGCCCAGTTGCTCGCCTGCCCGAACGTACGCTCACGCCAGATGTGGGGCTTCGGAGGCGGGGCCTCGGGCGCCACCCAGGGACGCATGTCGAGGAGTCCCTCGGGGATCTCCTCGATAAAGGAGGAGATCGGGTTCTGGAAATGGTTCCCGTACATCATGCGGCTTCGCGCATGCGTGATGACGAGCTGCTTTTTGGCGCGCGTGATCGCGACGTACATGAGGCGGCGCTCTTCGGGAACGCCCCCGCGGCCCTCCTCCTTCTGCGCGCTGAAGTGCGGGAAGATCCCTTCCTCCGCACCCGCGATGAAGACGTACGGGAATTCAAGACCCTTCGCCGCGTGGACCGTCATCATCTGGACGCGGTCCTGCGTGCTCTGGTCTTCGTTCTTGTCGCCCGCCTCCAAGGTGGCCTGCGCAAGGAACGCGCCGATCGGCGTGATCCCCTCCTCGTTGAAGGGCTCGTAGGGCGAGGCGTCCTCGGGGATGCCTTCGTTCCGGAGGAACCCGGCCGCGGCCGAGGCGACTTCCTCCATGTTCCCGATGCGCTCCTCGACGTCGCGCTCCTTGCGGAAGTGCTCCGCGAGGTTCGTCGTGCGGATGATGAGCTTCACCGTGTCGGGGAGCGTCATCTCCTCGCTCGCGGCGCGAAGCTTCTCAATGAGCGTCTTGAAGACGAAGAACTTCGGCGGGATGCGGCTCCCCCAGGATTCGATCGTGGCCCAGAGCGAGAGGCCCTTGCTGGCGGCCTCTTCGGAGAGGTCGCCCAGGGTCTTCGTCCCGATGCCGCGCATCGGGACGTTGACGATGCGGCGGAAGCTCGCGTCGTCGTACGGATTCACCAAAAGGCGCAGGTACGCCAAAACGTGCTTCACTTCAGCGCGCTCGAAGAAGCGGAGCCCCCCATAAACGACGTAGGGCACCCCGTGCGCCGTCATCGCGCTTTCGATCCCGCGCGACTGGGCGTTGGTGCGGTAGAGGACCGCGAAATTCTTCCAGCTGTGGCGGCGTTCGTACTCCGCCTTGATCTGGCGGACGATCCAGTCCGCTTCCTCGCGGTCGTCTTCGAGTTCCTTCACCACGATGCGGTCGCCCCGCTCGCCCGCGGTCCAGAGCTCTTTGCCGAGCCGGTCCGGGTTGTGGGCGATCAGGGCGTTCGCGGCGTCCAGAATCACCGCGCAGGAGCGGTAGTTCTGCTCCAGACGGATGGGTTCGCCCACACGGAAGTCGCGGATGAAGTCCGCCATGTTCCCGACGTTCGCGCCGCGGAAGGCGTAGATCGACTGGTCGTCGTCGCCCACCGCGAAGACGGCGTTGAGGCTCGAACCATGCTCGCCCATGCCCGCGCCCCCAAGAATCTGGAGCCAGCGGTACTGGAGCACGTTCGTGTCCTGGAATTCGTCGACCAGGATGTGGCGGAAGCGGCTCTGGTAGTGGCGGCGGACGATTTCGTTGCGCTCAAGGAGCTCGTAGCAGCGCAGCAGCAGCTCCGCAAAGTCCACGACCCCTTCGCGCTCGCACGTCGTCTGGTAGAGCTCGTAGACGCTTCGCGCCGTGCTGTCGGCGTCGCCGTCCGTCAAGTGCGAGGGTCGGAGCCCGTTTTCCTTCGCCCAGTTGATGATGTTCTGGACGTACTTCGGATCGGTCGTTTCGGTGTCGATGTTGGCCGACTGCATCACGCGCTTGACGAGCGCCAACTGATCCGACTGGTCGATGATCTGAAAGGTCTTCGGGAGCCCCGCCTCCTGCGCGTGCATGCGCAGGATCCGGTTGCAGAGCCCGTGGAAGGTCCCCACCCACATGCGGCGCAGGTCGTAGGGGACGATCGCCTCCAAGCGCGTCAGCATTTCCTTCGCGGCCTTGTTCGTGAAGGTGACGGCGAGGATTTCGGAGGTGTTGGCGCGGCCCTCCTGGAGGAGGTAGGCGATGCGGGTGGTGAGCACCCTCGTCTTCCCCGAGCCCGCCCCGGCCAAAATCAGCACGCTTTTGTCCGGTGCGGTCACCGCGGCGTACTGACGGTCGTTGAGGTTCGCGAGCAGGTCTGAGGAATGCATGATCGTCGGTTTCCCGGGATGTGTGGAGACGGTCGCGCAGGAGCCGACGGACCAGGGGGCGCAGATAAAGAGACGGGCTCAGCAGGACGCCAGCTCCATTCACTCCCTTTCGGAAAGTGATAGCGTCCCGCCTCACCCGTGTTCGGTGCCGTTCCGTGGGCGCTTTTCCGCTTTTTGGAAGCGCCCGCAGAAGCGAATTGTATTCGGTCGAGGTCTTGTCCGGAGGGGGTTCATCCGTTCCTCGTGAGCGACACTCTACCCCACCCTGCGACGATACACGTCAAATGCAGGTATTGAACCATCCCGTCTTTGCGGGATTCCATTCTACTCAGAAGGCCCTTCCCCGGCCGCTCCCGCCCGCATTCCAGTGCTTTCTGCGGTCTTGGTCCGAAAGCCGGAATCGCTATACTTTCAGGCACTCTGTTTTTCCCATACGACCCATCAACCAGGAAGATCGTCATGCGCGACACCTATTCCGCCCAAGAGGTGGAGAGCGAAGTCCAGGCCCAGTGGAAGGCCAAGGACGTCTACCGAGCCGTCGAGGACGCCGTGGGCGCCGACGGCCAGCCCAAGCCCAAGTTCTACGTCTGCTCGATGCTCCCGTACCCGAGCGGCAAGCTCCACATGGGGCACGTGCGCAACTACACCCTGAACGACGTCATGTACCGGTACTACCGCATGAAGGGGTACAACGTGATGACGCCGATGGGTTGGGACGCCTTCGGGCTGCCTGCGGAAAACGCCGCGATCGCGAAGAACGTCGCGCCGGCCACCTGGACGTACAACAACATCGCCGACATGAAGACGCAGATGGAGCCGCTCGGTCTCGCCTTCGACTGGTCGCGCGAGGTCGCCACCTGCAAGCCCGACTACTACCGCTGGAACCAGTGGATGTTCCTCAAGATGCTCGAAAAGGGCGTCGCCTACCGCAAGACCCAGATCGTCAACTGGGACCCGGTCGACAAGACCGTGCTCGCGAACGAGCAGGTGATCGACGGCCGCGGCTGGCGTTCGGGCGCGGTTGTTGAAAAGCGCGAGATCCCGGGCTACTACCTCGGCATCACGCAGTACGCGCAGGAGCTTTTGGACGACCTCTCGAAGCTCGACGGCTGGCCCGAACAGGTCCGCCGCATGCAGGAGCACTGGATCGGCCGCTCCGAGGGCGTCACGCTCGCCTTCCCGTACGAGTTCGACGGTGAAGCCAAGAAGCTCACCTGCTACACCACGCGTCCCGACACCCTGATGGGCGTCACCTTCGTCGCGATCGCCGCCGAGCATCCGCTCGCCCAGGCGCTCTCGAAGGGCCGCGACGACCTCCAGGCCTTCATCGCCGAATGCGCGAAGGGCGGGGTTTCCGAAGCCGACATGGCGACGATGGAAAAGAAGGGCGTCGCCACGGGCTTCTTCGTCAACCACCCGATCACGGGCGCCCCCGTCGAAGTCTGGATCGCCAACTACGTCCTCATGGGCTACGGCGAAGGCGCCGTCATGGGCGTCCCGGCCCACGACGAACGCGACTTCGCCTTCGCGAAGAAGTTCGGCCTCCCGATCCGTCAGGTCGTCGGCAAGGAAGGTGAAACCTTCTCGCTCGACGCCTGGGAAGAGTGGTACGGCGAAAAGTCGGAAGCGACGCACCTCGTCAATTCCGGCGAATTCGACGGCCTCCCCTTCCACCAGGCCTTCGACGCCGTCGTGGCGAAGTTGGAATCTTTGGGCCTCGGCCACCGCGAAGTGAAGTTCCGTCTGCGCGACTGGGGCATTTCGCGCCAGCGCTACTGGGGCACCCCCATCCCGATGATCAACTGCCCGCACTGCGGCGCGGTTCCGGTCCCCTACGAAGACCTGCCGGTGACGCTCCCCGAGGACCTGGTGCCGGATGGTTCCGGCAATCCCCTTGCCAAGTGCGAAGCCTTCAAGCGCTGCAAGTGCCCGAAGTGCGGTGCCGACGCCGAACGCGAAACCGACACGATGGACACGTTCGTCGACAGCTCCTGGTACTTCCAGCGCTACTGCTCGCCCGACTGCGACACGGCGATGGTCGACAAGCGCGCCGACTACTGGATGCCGATGGATCAGTACATCGGCGGGATCGAGCACGCGGTGCTGCACCTCCTTTACGCCCGCTTCTGGACGAAGGTGATGCGCGACCTCGGCCTCGTCAAGTACGATGAACCCTTCCGCCGCCTCTTCACGCAGGGGATGCTGATGGCCGAGTGCTACTACCGTGAGGGCGCCGACGGCCGCAAGCGCTGGTTCTACCCGGACGAAGTCGAAGTTCAGTACGACGAAAAGGGCCGCCCCGTGGGCGCGATCTGCAAGGAGGACGGCGAGCCCGTCACGTTGGGCGGCATCGAAAAGATGTCGAAGTCGAAGAACAACGTCGTCGAGCCCCGCGACATCATCAAGAAGTTCGGCGCCGACACGGCGAGGAGCTTCGTGATGTTCGCCGGTCCTCCCGATCAGTCCGCCGCCTGGTCCAATTCCGGCGCCGAAGGGACGTACCGGTTCCTGCGCCGCGTCTGGGCCTGGGCCTACGCGAACCGCGATGCGGTCCGCGCCGCGGGCGCGATCCCCGCGGAACTCTCGCGCGAAGCGAAGCATCTGCGCCGTGAGATCCACGCCGCGCTGAAGCAGGCCGAATACGACTTCGACCGCATGCAGTACAACACGGTCGTCTCCGCCTGCATGAAGATGTTCAACACGATCGACGCGTTCGACGTGAAGGCTGAGGGCGACGCCGCCTGCGTGCGCGAAGGCGCTTCGATTCTGCTGCGCGTCCTCTACCCGGTGGCCCCGCACATCACGACGGCGCTCTTCGGCGAACTGGGCTTTGCGGACGAGATGGGCGAGCTCATCGACGCGCCGTGGCCCAAGGTCGACGAAGCCGCGATGGAAGCCGACGAACTGCACCTCGTCGTGCAGGTCAACGGCAAGCTTCGCGGTCAGATCACCGTCGCCGCGGACGCCGACGAGAAGACGATCGAAGAAGCCGCGCTCGCCAATCCCGACGTGCAGCGCTTCATCGACGCGCCCGTGCGCAAGATCATCATCGTGAAGCGCAAGCTCGTCAACATCGTGGCGAAGTAACCCGCTTCCCACGTTGAATCCGGAGCCCGGAAGACACTCCTCCGGGCTCCTCCACGAAGGCCGCGGCGAAAGCACGCGGCCTTTATAATTCGAGCGAACCGCGCCCGTCCCGGGCGCGTTGAAGGCTCATCTTTACCTAGGTCCGTCCGAATGCATCCGAACCTCTCGCGCCGCGGCATCCTGGCCGCCCTCATCACCGCGCCCTTCCTGAGCGCCTGCGGCTTTCGTCTGCGCGGGAGCTTCACGGCCCCCTTCGAGACGATGTACCTCCAGATGACGACCAACACGCCCTTTCACACGGTGCTGAAGCAGTCGATCGAAACGGGCTCGAACGTGCGCGTCGTCAACCGTCCGCAGGAAGCCGAAGCGATTCTGGAGATCCTCCGCATGGAGCGCTCCCGCGACGTGCTCACCTTCAACGACACGGGTCTTGCGCGTGAGTATGAACTCACGCTCGACGTCGAATTCCGCCTCACCGCCCCCGACGGTTGGGAATACGTGCCCCCGACGCGGCTCTCGTCCTCGCGCGACCTCACGTACTCGGAAAGCGAGTTCCTGTCGCGTGAAAAGGAGGAGGCGACCCTCTACGCGGACATGGAAAACGACGTCATCGCGCAGCTCGTCCGCTACATCGAAGCGGCCAAGGGGCCTGACCAGCAATGATCGACGCCGATCAGCTGGAGGCGCACCTCAAACGCGCAAAGCGCCTCGATCCCTTCTACCTCGTCGCCGGCACGGACGAGCTTCTGAAGCTGGAGAGCTGCGACCTCATCCGCCGCACCGCGCGTGAGGCGGGGTTTGAAGACCGCGAAGTGCTCGAGATGTCGGGGAACGCCGATTGGTCGCAGTTGACCGACGCCGCGGCCTCGATCGGGATGTTTTCGCCCTTGAAGCTCCTCGAAGTCCGTCTTCCGGGCGGCCGCCCCGGCACCAAGGGTGCCGAGGTGATCCAGCGCTTTCTGGAGCGCCCGATGGAAGGGGTCGTCACCGTCTTTTCGATGCCCGCTCCCGACTGGCAGGGTAAAAAATCCGCCTGGTGGACGGCGTTGACCAAAGCCTGCACCTACGTCTCGTGCGACACGCCCGAACGTTCGCAATTGCCGCGCTGGCTCGCCCGCCGTTTGGCGAAGCAGAACCAGGAGTTGGACGCCGAAGGTTTGGAATACTTGGCCGACCTCGTCGAGGGGAATCTCCTCGCCGCCGCGCAGGAAGTGGCGAAGCTGGGTCTTCTCTACCCCGAAGGGCGGCTCGACCGCGCCGCGATCGAGAACGCCGTTGCCAACTGCTCGCGCTTCGAGACGGAGACGCTCCTCGAAGCGATCGACATGGGCGACCCCGAACGCGCTTCGCGCGTCGTGGACGCTTTGGAAGCGCAGAACGAGGCGTTGCCCTTCCTCTTGGCCTTCCTCACGGCGCACCTGCGTCAGCTCATCAAATTCCGTACGGGCCTCGACAAGGGGATGTCGAGCGTCCCCGGCGTCTTCGCGACGCCGGCCATGCGCCGGGCGGCGAAGAGGTTGTCGGTGCGAAAGCTCGCCAACGCCCTCATCGTCTGCGCCGAGATCGACCGCCTCGCGAAGGGCCTTCCCGTCCCGACCCGCGACGACAACCCTTGGATCGAACTGAAGAGCGTCGCGATCTTCCTTGCGCGTTGAGCGTCGGTGGATGCGAAACGGGGCGGAAAGGCTGAGGTTCTTCCGGCGACAGTTCTTGGAAAAGCGCGTGAGGGCGGACGCCCCGCGCGCTTTTGGTTTTCGTGTGCTCCGGAGCCGCGCCGAACTCCCCTCAACCCCGCCCGCCTTCGCCTAAAATGAACGGATCACGCGCCGTTTTCCGGAGGGCTTCGAAAAGCTCTCAAGAACCCGGAAAGGCGGCCCGCAACCCAGAGAAAGGACACCCCCAGAAGTCATGACGATCGAACTCATCGGTCAGGCGGCCCGTGCCGCCTCGCGGGCGATGGCCCGCGCCACGAGCGCGCAGAAGGACGACGCGCTCGAACGCATTGCGCGCCGCGTGGAGGCCGCCGTCGACGCGATCCTCGAAGCGAACGCGAAGGACGTCGAGATTGCCCGCGCGTCCGGGCGCGACGCCGCCTTCCTCGACCGCCTGGCGCTCACGCCCGAGCGCGTGAAGCAGATGGCCGAAGGCGTGCGCCAGGTGCGCGCGCTCCCCGACCCCGTCGGCGTCGTCACGGACCTGCGTCCGCGCCCCACCGGCATTCAGGTGGGCCGCATGCGCATGCCCTTGGGCGTCATCGCCATGATCTTCGAAGCGCGCCCCAACGTCACCGTCGACGCCGCGGCGCTTGCGATCAAGTCTGGGAACGCGCTGGTGCTGCGCGGCGGCTCGGAAGCGATCCGCAGCAACCTCGCTTTGGCCTCGATCGTGCGTGAGGCGCTCCGCGAAGCGGGTTTGCCTGCGGACGGCGTGCAGATGATCGAAGACACCGACCGCGCGTTGGTGGGTGAATTGATCCGCGCCCGCGAATGGGTGGACGTGCTGATCCCGCGCGGCGGGAAAAGTCTCATTGCGCGCCTCGCTGCCGAAGCCACCGTCCCGATGATCAAGCACTTGGACGGCGTCTGCACCACGTACGTCGACCGCGATGCCGACCTCGAGATGGCCGTGCGCGTCGTCGACAACGCGAAGACCCAGCGCTACGCGCCCTGCAACGCGACCGAGAACCTGCTCGTCCACCGTGAGGTCGCCTTCAAGGTGCTCCCGCCCCTGGCGCGCATCTTCCACGACAAGAATGTCGAGATGCGCTGCGACGAGCTTTCGCGGCGCATCGTCGAAGAAACCGGCATGAGCGCTCTGGACGCCACGCCCGAAGACTGGGACACCGAATACAACGCCCCGATCATCGCGATCAAGGTCGTCGAGTCCCTCGACGAAGCGATCGACTTCATCGCGGCGCACGGCTCCGGCCACACGGACGCGATCATCACGGAAAGCGCCCGCGCGGCGGAGCGGTTCCTCCGTGAAGTGGATTCGAGCTCGGTGATGGTGAACGCCTCCACGCGCTTCGCGGACGGGTTTGAGTACGGGCTCGGCGCCGAGATCGGCATCTCGACCGACAAACTTCACGTGCGCGGTCCCGTGGGCCTCGAAGGGCTCACGAGCGAAAAGTGGATCGTCCTCGGCCACGGCGAAGGCCGCCGCTGAGCTTCTCCCGCACACGCCCGGGGCGCGCGTTTCGTCGGCCTTCGCGAGAAACGCCCGCCCCGCCCCACGGCCCCTCTGATTTCTGAGAAAATCACGGGCCTTCCGTTTTTTTAACGCGCCCCGAACGTTTCGGGCGCGGGCAACCTACCCGCTCGTCCCACAGTCATGGCCCAGCACTACTTCTATGCCGTCTGCCCCTTCGGGCTCGAAAAGCTTCTTGCCGAGGAACTCCACGCCGTCGGCGCCCAACGCGTCGAAGCCGGCCGCGGCGGCTGCGGCTTCGTGGGCGGCACGGAAACGGCGATGGCGGCGTGCCTGCACTCCCGCACGGCGAGCCGCATCCTCATGCGCGTCGCCCAGGGCGGCTACTGGGACAGCCGCGACATCTACGATCTCGTGAAGAAGACCGCCTGGGAGAAGTGGTTCGGCCCGGACCACACGATCCGCGTCGCCGCCACCGCGCAGCGCTGCCCCCTGGAGAGCGTCGACTTCGCGGTTCTGCGCATCAAGGACGCGATCTGCGACCGCTTCCGTGAGCTGGCGGGCCGCCGCCCCGACGTCGAGCGCCACAACCCGGACGTGCGCATTCAGGCCTTCATCACGTACGACCAGGTGACGTTCTATCTGGACTTGGCCGGCGAAGCGCTCTTCAAGCGCGGCTGGCGCCTCACCCACGGCGAAGCGCCGCTCAAAGAAAACCTTGCGGCGGGTCTTCTGATGCTCTCCGGGTGGACGCCGGAAATGCCTTTGGTCGACCCCTTCTGCGGGTCGGGCACGATCGCCATCGAAGCCGCCCGCATGGCCGCCAACATGGCGCCGGGGCTCACCCGCAGCTTCGCCTTTGAGAAGCTCGAAGGCTTCGACATGGACCTCTGGCGCGAGATGAAGGAAGACGCCCGTTCGGCCGTCAACCCCTACGCCAAGGTTCAGATCCGCGCCTCCGACATTTCGTCCCTCGTGGTCGAAAAGGCCCGTGAGAACGCCGCGCGTGCGGGGCTCTCCGCCATGCTCGATGACGGGCGTCTCACCTTCACCCAGGGCGACGCCCGTGAGGTGCTCCCGCCCGAGGGCGTCACGGGCGTTTTGATCGCCAACCCGCCCTACGGCGAGCAGTCGAACCCGAAGTCGGCGTCCATCCGCTCGATGATGAAGAGCGTCGCGGACCACCTCAAAGCCCACTACGCCGGGTGGACCGCCTGGATGCTCACCTCCGACCGCACCCTCCCCGGGCAGATGCGCTTGAAGGAATCCCGCAAGATCGTGCTCTTCAACGGGCCGCTCGAATGCCGCTTCTTCCGCTTCGACATGGTGGCGGGGAGCAACCGCCGCAAGGCGGCTGCGGAAGCCGAGGAGAGCTGATTTCAGCCGCCGACCGGAAGCGCTCACGGATTCACACGGAGCGCTTCTCCGGAAGCTCAAGACAAAGACGATGAAGCCGCCGAAACCCTCACGGGTCCGGCGGCTTCTTCATGTCGGGAGCTGGCGATCAGCCGAGCTTGCGGCCGGCTTCGTCGACCTTCATGATCGCGGCCTTGAAGGCTTCGGGCGTCATCGGGAAGGGGACGCACGTCCATTCACGCAGGCTCTGGGCACGCGCAACCAAGCGGTCCACCTCCTCTTCCGTCGTGATGTCGATGTCGGCGAGCTTCACGGGGAGGCCGAGCGACTTGTTGAAGGCCATGAGGCGCGCCAACGCTTCGTCGTTGCCGTCGGCCGCTTGGAGTACCAGCACGCCGAAGCTCACCACTTCGCCGTGAAGGTGCTTGTGCCCGGCGGGAAGCACCATCGAGGCGTTGTAGAAGCAGTGGGCGAGCGACGAGTTGTAGTAGTAGTCGTGCTCGGTCGTGAGCAGGTTCGAGGCGATCCCGGTCGAGATGATGATGTCCAACACCGTCTGCGAGAACGCATCCGTGAGGCGCCCCGCCTCAAAGTCGCGGAGCGCTTCCTCGCCGAAGCGCAGAAGCGGCGCCTCGCAGACCTTCGCGACCTGGACGCCCAAAAGCGGCGTGTGCTTGAGATCGAGCCCTCGGGACGAGAACACCGCTTCGCATTCCTTCGAGAGCGCGTCGCCGATCCCGGCCCAGAAGAGTTCGCGCGGGCTGTCCAGCACCACCGCCGTGTTGATGAAGCAGTGCTCGGGGCAGCGCTCCGTGAAGTGGTAGTGGGAGAGCGAGCCGTCCTCGTTGTAGATGACGGAAATGGCGGAGACGGGGGCGCAGTTCGACGCCACCGTCGGGCACGTAAAGAACGGTTTCTTGAGGATGTCGGCGGCGGCCTTCACCGTGTCGACGGCACGGCCGCCGCCCACGCCGAAGATCACGTCGGCCGTCTTGACGCCGTCGTTCGCGAGCACGCGCTCCACCGCCGCGTTCGTCGCGTCCTTGCCGTACACGGCCCAAGCCGTCACGGTCATGCCGGCCTTCGCGAACCCGGCGCGCAGCGCCGGACCCGCCTTTGCGAGGGCGGTTTCGCCCCCGATCACCGCGACGCGCGTCCCGTAGAAGCGCGCGACGAAGTCGAAGTGATCGTAGGCTTCGGGGCCGATGCTGTAATGCGGCAGGGTGACGGCGTAGGTCTGCATGTGAGTGCTCCCAAGATGATTGTGAATGCCTTCGCGCGGCGCGCATCAAGGCGCCTCATCGCAAGGTCCGTTCGTCGATTGTAGGGAGGCCGCGAGGGGACTCCTCCCCTCATCTCGCCCTTCTTTGAGCCTACCCGGTGCCGTACAGGCAGTTCGCCCTAAGGAAGACTGTAGGGAACGAAACCGGCGGCATTGCGAAAACGGAAGGCTGCCGGGGAAAGTGTTGTTCGATGGTGATCGGGAGGGTTGAGGAAAGGTTGAGGAAAGCCGGAGTGGCGCCGAAGGACGGCGGCGTTCTCAGGAGGAACTCAGATGAAACATAGGCCAAACTTCAGGCCCGACTTCAGCCCCGGCCTCAAACCGTTCCCCACACCTTCTGCGCCGCGAGCGCGGTCTCGCGATCCGAATGCACGTGCGCGCCGTCCTTGAGGATCTGGTAGGTCTCGGGGCCCTTCCCCGCCAGGATGATGACGTCGCGGGGCCCCGCCTCCAAAACGGCCAGCGTGATCGCCTTTGCGCGGTCGAGCTCGACCAACACGTTCTGGGGCTTCGCCATCCCGGAGAGAATCTCCCGCGCGATCTGCGCGGGGTCTTCGTGGCGCGGGTTGTCGGCCGTCACCACGACGCGGTCGGCGAGCCGCTCGGCAACGGCGCCCATCTTCGGGCGCTTGCCGTGGTCCCTCGCGCCGCAGCAGCCGAACACCATCACGAGGTCGCCCCCGCGCGCGTCGGCTTCGAGCCGCAAGGTCGAGAGCACCTGCTCGAAGGCGTCCGGCGTATGGCAGTAGTCGACCACCACCATGGGCTTTCCTTCTTCCTCCAAGCGCTCCAGGCGCCCCGGAGGCGCGGGAAGGCGGGAGATCTCGGCCGCGACGCGGCGGAAGTCGTGGCCGAGGGCCAGCATGGCGCCAGCGGCCGCGAGCGCGTTTTCGACGTTGTAGCGGCCGGGGTGCGGCAGGAACACCTCCGCACATTCGTCGCCCCAACGGAGCGTGAAGCGCGTGCCGCGGGCGTCTTCGACGAGATCCGTCGCCGTGAGGCGCTCGGCCCTCTCTTCTTCAGCGCCGGACTCAGCCTTGACGCCCCGGGTCGAGTACCACCAGATCTTGGCGCCTGTCGCGGCGGCTTTGAGGGCGAGTTCTTTGGAGAAGGCATCGTCGGCGTTCAGCACCGCGTGCCCCAAGCCCTCCGTCTCAAAGAGGATCGCTTTCGCTTCGCCGTAGGCCTCCATCGTGCCGTGGAGGTCCAGGTGGTCCTGCGTGAGGTTCGTGAAGACCGCGACCGTGACGGGGAGGCCCAGGAGACGCCCTTCCAGAAGCCCCGCCGAGCTCGCTTCAAGCGCGTAGGCTTTGGCGCCCTCGTCCTTGACGTGCGCGAGCATGCCGTGGAGCGTCAGCGCATCCGGGGTCGTCAACGCCGTCTTCGTGCGCTCGCCCCTGAACCAACACCCCACGGTCCCGATCGAGGCCGCGGGGACGCCGAGGGCGTTCATCATATGCGTCGTCCACCAGCTCACCGTCGTCTTCCCGTTGGTGCCGGTGACGGCGACGCCGGCCATGCCGCGGCCGGGGTGGTCGTGATACGCCGCGGCGATGGGGCCCATCCGTTCCTTGAGGTTCCGGAGCGCCATCCGCATCGGAGCGACTTCGCCCTCGGGCTCGGTGTCGTCCGCTTCGACGACCAGCGCCGCGGCGCCCTTCGTGAGCGCATCGAGGATGAAGGTCCTCCCGTCCGTGACGGCGCCCTTCACCGCGAAGAACACGTCGCCGGGTTCGACCGCGATGGAAGAGAGCTTCAAGGCGCCGTCCGTGCGGCGGCGCAGCCACCGGGCGACGGCGTCGTCCGTCGGGGCGGTGTTCTTTTCGATCAGGTCGGTCGGGGCGGAATCGGGCAGCACGGGCGAACCTCAGGTGGTGGATCTTGAGATTCGAAGATTAGCAAGGGGACAGCGGAATCGGCCTTGTCGATGTGTTGCGGGGGTTTGCCGAGTACGAAGAGCTCCGGATCGGAACGGATGGGATCGGATAGTGGCGGATCGGTCGGGAAGCCGTCGGCGTTCAGGCGCCCGGCCGCTTGAGACCGAGGCGTCGGAGGTCCGATTGGTAGTTGAGCTCCAGCCGCATCCAGAAGTCGGGCGTGCTCCCGAGCGTGTCGGCGAGCCTCCGGGCGAGCGCTTCTGTGACGGGAATGCGGCCTTCAAGGAGACGACGGAACGCGCCCTCGTCGAGTCCCAGGTGGTGCGCCAGGACGTCGTACGGGAGGCCCTGCTCTTCGGCGCAGTCGGCGATGGTGGCGCCGGGCGGCACCGCCCACTGGGGCGTGAAGGCGCGGAGGCGGTCGGTGCGGTTGATGAGGGGATCGTCGGGGCGGTTCATGGTCGTGCTCGTGAGGGGGTGGTTCACTTGCGGCCATCATACGGCCGCGCGGGCTCCGTACGGGCCCCGGTTACGAAAAAACCCGCCGGGTCCGTAGACGTCGGCGGGTTTCGAGGAAAGCCTTTTCCCGAAAGAAAAGCTTAGTCCTTGCGGACGAGGCGTTCCTTGATGCGGGCGGCCTTGCCGGAGCGTTCGCGCAGGTAGTAGAGCTTGGCGCGGCGGACGTCGCCGAAGCGCTTCACTTCGATCGAGGCGATCATCGGGGAGTAGAGCTGGAACGTACGTTCAACGCCTTCACCCGAGGAGATCTTGCGAACGATGAAGGAAGAGTTGAGACCGCGGTTGCGGCGGGCGATGACCACGCCTTCGAAGGCCTGGACGCGCTTGCGGCTGCCTTCCACGACGTTCACGTGCACGCAGACGGTGTCGCCGGCGCGGAATTCGGGGATGGTCTTGCCGGCCGTGAGGCGGGCGATTTCTTCCTGTTCAAGGGTCTGGATCAGATCCATTTGAGACTCCGTAACCATCGTCATGCGGCCCGTTTTTGGTGTTCGCCGCCGAGAGGATGGAAGTTTTTAAGTTGATCAGATCTCCGCGCCGAGACTGCGGAGGAATTTGAGATCCTCACGCGTCAGAAGGCCCGAAGAATTCGCAAGTGTAATCAAGTCCGGACGCGTGCGCAACGTGAGCCGCAGACTTTCTTCGCGCGACCAACGCGCGATGTTCTTGTGGTGCCCGGAGAGGAGCACTTCGGGGACGGCCTCGCCTCGCCAGACTTCGGGACGCGTGTAGTGCGGGGCGTCGAGGAGCCCCGTCGCGAAGGATTCGTCCGACGCGGAGAGATCCTTGATGGCGCCGGGGAGCTGACGCACGACGGCGTCGATCAACGCGCACGCGGGAAGCTCGCCCCCGGAGAGCACGAAGTCCCCGAGGCTCACCACCTCGTCGACGTAGTTCGAGAGGAAGCGCTCGTCGATACCTTCGTAGCGCCCGCAGATGAGGATCAGGTCCTCGCCCGCCGAGACGAACTCTCGAACGCGCTTGTCGGTGAGGCGCGTGCCGTTCGGGGCAAAGCTCACGACCCTGCCGGTGTTCCCGGAGCGGCGGATCAGATCCACCGTCTGGGCCAAGGGTTCCGCCATCATCACCATGCCGGGGCCGCCCCCGAACGGACGGTCGTCGACGGTACGGTGCGGGTCACCCGTCACGTCGCGGGGGTTCCAGGTGTTCAAGGACCAAAGACCGCGGCGGCGCGCACGCGCCGTGATGCCGTTCTCGGTCACGGTCTTGAAGATGTCGGGAAAGAGCGTCAGAACGTCAAAGCGCATCGCAGAAGACCTCTCAACGCCACTCGGGATCCCAGTCGACGTCGACGCGCTTCGCGTCCACGTCGATCGCGCGGACGTAGACGTCCTTCACGTTCGGGATCATGAAGCGGGCGGTCTTGCCGGGTTCCGTCTCGTACGCGCAGACCAAAAGGTCCTGCGCGCCGTTGGTGCCGATCTCGACGATCTCACCCAGATCCTTCCCTTCGGTGTTCACGACGCGGCAGCCGATCAGGTCGACCGCCCAGACGGCGTCGTCACCGGCTTCGGGGAAGTCGGCGCGGCGCACCGCGATCTTCGCGCGGACCGCGTCCGCGGCTTCCTTCGTTTCGCACCCGTCCCACTTCGCGATGTAGCCCGTGCCGTGACGGCGGAAGCCCTTCACTTCGACGGCCGTCACCGCGCCCGTCTTGTCCGTGAGAACCCAACGGCGCACGCGTTCGAGCACCTCCCCGGTCTCGAGCGGGAACACCCGCACCCAACCGCGGAAACCATAGGCGCCGCCGGTGCGGCCGAGTTCGACGAGATCGTCCATCAAGGATTCTCCGAAAAGCGTTCTAGAAGTGAGAATTCAGGGTAAAAGAAAACCCCGCACTCCTCAAGCGTAGATACCGGGCTCTCTCTTCTTGCGGAACGGTCACGATGTGCTTGGACACGAGAGGCACGACCGTTCCCTTCGGCAGGAGCCCGCACTTGATCAGGGCGGGGTTTCGGCGCTCTTTTGAAAGAGCGCTTTCGACGCTGCTAAGCGCGAATTAGGCGTTGGCCTTGGCGGCTTCCTTCACGAGACGGGCGACCGTTTCGGAGAGCTGGGCGCCGTTGGCCTGCCAGAAGGCGAGACGTTCGGCGTTGACATGGAGACGCACGGCCTGGCCGGAAGCCATCGGGTTGTAGAAGCCGAGGCGTTCGATGAAGCGGCCGTCACGGCGGCAGCGCGAGTCGCAGACGTTGATGGAGTAGAAGGGACGCTTCTTCGAGCCGCCGCGGGCGAGACGAACGATGACCATGAGTTTTACCTCTTTGAACTTATGGATTTGTTGGAGTGGGAGGCGGCGCTCTGCCGCTTCCCTGAAAACGAGAGCGCACCCGAAAGTGCGCAGAAGGTAGATTTTACGGAATCACACCGGTGGGCGCAAGCGCTTGAGCCGAATTTTCAAGCGCCCTGCGGCGCTCGGCGCGGTTCTCCCGCGCCTCACCCAAAAAAGCCGCCGCACCGGCATGTGCTTACCGTGTGCGGCGCATCGGCATATGTTCCAGAAGGAAGCACCGACGTTCAAGAAACTTGATGTGCGAGCGGCGGCCGTTTCGGGCCGCCGCTTCGCTTTAGCTAGCCATTACGGGATGGCCCAACGCTCTTATTAGAAGCGGTGGATCATGCCGGCCATGATTTCGTAGGTCTGGGGCTTGGCGTTATACGCTTCGGTCTTGTGCTTGTAGTCGTCCTTCGTGAAGTTGGCGGCCGTGTAGAGGCTCGTGCGCTTCGAGAGGTTGTAGTCGTAGCCGACGGAGAAGTTGAAACGGCTGACCGAGTAATCCGCATCATCGATGCACTCCGCATCCATGTAGCCCGCCTGAGCCTTCGCCGTACCACCAAAGGCCGGAGCGGAGACGCCCAACGCCATACCGTAGCCTTCCATGCCGCCGTTGAAGTAGTAACCAGAGGAGTAGTCGACCTTCAAGGCATCAAAGGCGGGGTTGGAATAGGCCGACTGAGCGCCAACCTTGTAGGCGTTGTCGAAGTACTGACCGATCGCGTAGAGCTTGACGACTTCAAAGTCGTAGGTACCACCGAGGGTCACGGTGAGCATGTCATCGTCCGAATGACCTTCGCTACCCAGACTGGCGTTCGCATAGTTGATGCTGTCAACGACGCCGAGAAGGGCGAGATTGCCGGTCTTGTAGGTCGCGCCGATGCCGTAGTAGCGGTCGGTGTTCGGCTTGTTTTCGTCACCAGCGTTGTTGACGTTGTTCTTGAAGGAGTACTGCGCGTACACCGTGAACCCGGCGAAGTTGGGCGACTGATACGAGATCATGTTGTCGAAACGATCGCAACCGTTCGCCATCACATGCTTCGGGCCGACCGTGTTGCCCCAACCGGTCGAGAACGGGGAGAAGGCACCAAGGAGGCCGTACGTGCCGTTGGCGCTGGCGAGCTGCCCCATGCGACCGAAGCTGACCTTACCGAAGGAGCCTTCAAGGTAGGCCTGAGATTCACGACCGAAAAGGCGGCTCTGGAAACCGAGCGCACCGGTGTCGGCATCAAACCCGTTTTCAAGCACGAAGCCAACCTTCAGGCCATTGCCGAGATCTTCAGAACCACGGAGGCCGAAACGCGAACCGGAATTCTGGCCGGACTTGTGTTGCGACAATAAGGAATCCCCAGAAACGTCAATAAGAATTCCCCACTTCCGTCAATAAGGAGTGGCGGGGGTTCTGAGGGGTCAACGTGGCAAAAACTCGTGCCCCAAAATGCAAAAAGTCCACGTTTTCAGTCATGCTCTCGGGTTTCCAGACCAACAGAGAGCACAAATGCTAAACATGGACCAAGTCGATCATATCAACAAACTCATTCATCGTGCCGGCTTCACGATCTCCCGAGTCTCCCGAGAGCTCGGGGTTGACCGTAAAACGGTCCGCAAGTACGCGTCCAGGCCCGTTCAGATCCCCGAGACCATCAAGGTGAAGCGGAACACGGCGGCCAAGGCGTTCATCCCTGCCATCGAGGATCTCCTTCATAGGCAGACCCCCGTCACCAATCCAAAGCAGCGTCTCACGGCGAAGCGCATCCACAGCATCCTCCTTGAGGGGCGCGAGGATCTCGAGCTTCCGGATGCTCCCGTCCCTTCGATCCGAACGATTGAACGGTTGGTGCGTGCGGCCAGGGAGAAGCTCAATCTGGATCGGAAGAACGCCCTCTCCGTCCGCCTTGAGCACGCACCCGGATCGGCTCAGCTCGACTTCGGCGAGATCGACGTCTTCCTCAATGGC